>ERZ1026993.156-NODE-156-length-20799-cov-117.384593_pt1 | contig 20799 bp, 15 predicted proteins | sample MGYA00519454_ERZ1026993 | MGnify/ENA primary metagenome ERZ1026993 (study PRJEB26926, sample SAMN06164552) | human gut metagenome | biome: ENVO:00009003; feature: ENVO:2100002; material: ENVO:00002003 | host: Homo sapiens | place: USA | collected 2012 ...
CGATATCGCTCAGTGTCTCGTGGGCTCGGAGATGTGTATAAGAGACAGTCACTGGACCGAATCAAACAACATCATCAGGTAGAAGGCAATCTTATAGCCAAACTGGAATTTTTCAACCCGGGAGGTAGCGTAAAAGACCGGATTGCACTGGCCATGATAGAAGACGCCGAACAAAAAGGACTACTCAAACCTGGCGCAACCATCATTGAACCTACAAGCGGAAACACCGGAGTGGGATTAGCATGGGTAGCCACAGTAAAAGGATACAAGACTATTCTCACCATGCCGGAAACAATGAGTATCGAACGCCAGAATCTGCTCAAAGCCATGGGGCTGAGCTTGTACTGACCGCAGGAGAAAAAGGAATGAACGGAGCAATAGAAAAAGCCAACGAGCTTCATCAGCACACCCCCAACTCTATCATTCTACAACAATTTGAAAATCCTGCCAATCCTCAGGCACACGCAGCTACTACAGCGCAAGAAATATGGCAGGACACAGACGGAAAGATTGATATCTTTATCGCAGGAGTGGGAACCGGAGGTACCTTAAGCGGAACCGGACTTGGACTCAAGCAGCACAATCCTCACATAAAAATCATCGGAGTAGAACCTGACTCATCAGCCGTATTATCCGGAGACAAACCAGGGCCACATAAAATACAAGGCATCGGAGCAGGCTTTATCCCCGACACCTACCATTCTGAAGTCGTCGACGAAATTATACGTGTAAAAGATGATGACGCTATCCGCACCGGAAGAGAGTTATCTCTGAAAGAAGGACTATTAGTAGGAATTTCATCCGGAGCTGCCACATACGCCGCCATACAAGTTGCCTCCCGCCCCGAAAACAAGAATAAAAACATTGTCGTACTGCTTCCCGACACAGGAGAACGATATTTGTCTACCGTATTATATGCATTCAAAGAATACCCACTTTAATAACCCAAAAAACAAATACAACTTATGGATTTAAACAAACTACACTTCGAAACCCTCCAGCTTCATGCCGGCCAGGAACAGGCAGACCCTACTACTGATGCTCGCGCCGTACCCATCTACCAAACAACCTCATACGTATTCCACAATTCCGCCGATGCAGCCGCACGCTTTGCCCTGCAACAACCCGGCAATATATATGGTAGACTGACTAACCCCACCCAGGATGTACTCGAAAAGCGCATAGCTGCCCTAGAAGGAGGAGTTGCCGCACTGGCTGTAGCCTCTGGAGCAGCCGCCATCGCCTATGCATTCCAGAACATCACCCAGACAGGCGATCATATTGTAGCCGCAAAGACCATCTATGGAGGTACATACAATCTTCTGGCGCACACTCTTCCCGCATCAGGGATACATACCACCTTCGTAGACCCAGAACGTATCGAGAATTTTGAAGAAGCTATCCAGACAAACACCAAGCTTATCTTTATCGAAACCTTAGGCAATCCCAATTCAAACCTCATCGACATTGAAAAGGTAGCAGACATTGCACACCGCCACCACATTCCTCTCATCATCGATAATACGTTTGGAACTCCTTATCTGATTCGTCCCATTGAATACGGAGCAGACATCGTAGTACATTCGGCTACCAAATTCATCGGAGGACATGGTACAAGTCTAGGAGGCGTTATTGTCGACTCAGGAAAATTTGACTGGAAAGCATCCGGCAAATTCCCGCAACTTACCGAAGCAGACCCTTGCTATCACGGACTTAAGTTTACTGAAGTAGCCGGAGCTGCCGCATTCGTAACCCGCATACGCGCCATTCTACTTCGCGATACAGGAGCTGCCATCAGCCCATTCAATGCATTTCTATTGCTACAAGGACTGGAAACACTTTCACTTCGTGTAGAACGGCACGTAGAAAATGCATTGAAGATAGTAGAATACCTAAACCAGCATCCAAAGATAGAAGCCGTACACCATCCGTCTCTCCCCAACCATCCTAATCACGGATTATACCAACAGTATTTTCCCAAAGGAGGCGGATCGATTTTTACCATCGACATAAAAGGAGGAAGCACAGAAGCACAAAAATTCATCGACAGCCTGCAGATATTCTCCCTTCTTGCCAATGTAGCCGACATGAAATCGTTGGCCATACACCCGGCCAGCACTACACACTCGCAACTCAACGAGCAGGAGTTAAAAGAACAGCACATCCTCCCCGGAACTGTACGTCTGTCAATAGGAACCGAACACATAGACGATCTGATAGCCGATCTGACACAGGCTCTCGATCAGATATAATACTCCACTATATCTACAAGTCCCGCACGAAGCGCATAACGAATCGCTTCGTGCGCATTGTTTACACAAAGCTTACGAAAGATATTCTTACGATGCGTCATCACCGTATACACGCTAAGAAAACGTTCTGAAGCAATTTCCTTTGTCGATTTCCCTAAAGCCATTGCCCGAAGAATCTCTTTCTCGGTCGATGTCAAAGGTAAGACTTCTTCCTTTACCTTTTCTTTTGCATACAACCAGGAAGACACTTTCTCACAGACAAACAATCTGCCTTCCAAAGCCGCTGCAAAACATGCCTTTATTTCCTCCAAAGAAGAATCTTTCAGTAACACACTGAATCCCTCCCTGCCACACACCATACGGCGCACAAAATCTTCACTAAGAGAATCACTGAAAAGAATAAAATGAATACCAGAAAAACGTTCCTTTAATACAAACAACTGTTCAGCCGTACAATCAAACAAAGTATAGTCGAGCACTACCACCGCATCCCTGTTTTCCAACAAAGCTTCCGACAGCTCTTTCTCACTAAAAACACGCAACCCCTTCCCTGCACCAAATCCGTGCAGTTGCCATACAGTTTCTATTCCAATGCAAGTCACATCCTGATTATCGGCCAACACCAACGTCTTCATAAAAGTATATCTGGTAATATGTTTCTTTCAAGAAAACAACGCCAGCATAAAAAATGTTCCGAACCAAACAGATAAAAAAAGAAAAGCCTCGCATTTGCGAGGCTTATTGGAAGTGGGCGTTGACGGATTCGAACCGCCGACCCTCTGCTTGTAAGGCAGATGCTCTGAACCAGCTGAGCTAAACGCCCGTTGTATCGTTCTCGATTGCGGTTGCAAAGGTACAGCTTTATTTTAAACCTGCAAACATTTCTTGCACTTTTTTTCATAAAAAATTTCATCTTTCTTTCGCAGACAAATATAACATTCTTATTTTCAGCGACTAACCCTTATCCACAAAATCAAAAAAAATTCAGCCCTCAATACAGTAACACACACATACCCTTGCCTCCCATCACAAAAATACTATCCATATCCATAAAACAAAATGTTCAATCCTACCCTTATCAACCCCAATAATCGGTCTTTCTTCTCAGTCCGTCCGGTCGTTTTTGTTGTAGAACAAATATTATTTCTATAAAGTTACCTACTTTTGCCCCACTAAAAACATAACTACAAAATAATTCAAATATCATGTCACACATTTCTTCAGCAGCTTTTACCGATACAAAGCCACACTACGAGCTTCTCGACGGACTACGAGGAGTAGCAGCATTACTAGTCGTATTTTACCATATTTTCGAAGGTCTTTCCTTTGCTGCCGGAGGTACATTGATTACCACCATCAATCATGGCTATCTGGCAGTCGACTTTTTCTTCATTCTTTCGGGATTTGTCATCGGCTATGCCTACGATGACCGTTGGAAAAGAAACATGACATTAGGCAACTTCTTTACACGCCGCCTGATTCGACTTCACCCCATGATTATTATGGGAACAATCATTGGAGCTATCACCTTTTGCATTCAAGGTTCTGTACAATGGGATGGAAGCCACGTTGCTACCTCAGCCGTTATGCTTGCCCTGCTGGCCGCCATGTTCTTTATTCCGGCCTATCCGGGAGCGGGCTACGACGTACGGGGAAATGGAGAAATGTTCTCTCTGAACGGTCCCAGCTGGTCTCTGTTTTTCGAATACATTGGAAATATCCTGTATGCCTTATTCATCCATCGCCTTTCTAACAGGGGACTGGCAATACTGGTCGCCCTTTCAGGTATCGGACTGGCCTGGTTTGCACTCTTCGACATTGTAGGATACGGCATGCTGGGAGTAGGATGGACACTCGATGGTGCCAATTTCTGGGGAGGCATGCTGCGTATGCTCTTTCCGTTTTCACTGGGTATGCTATTATCCCGACACTTCCGCCCCATAAAAATAAGAGGAGCTTTTTGGATTTGCTCGGCCGTATTGCTGATACTGTTTTGCGTTCCCTATATAGAAGGAAAATCACCGGTCTGCTTAAACGGAGTATACGAGTTGATCTGTATCGCTCTTATCTTTCCTGCATTGGTTTGGATAGCCGCCTCCGGTAAAACTACAGACAAACAGTCTACACGCATCTGCCGTTTTTTAGGCGACATCTCGTTCCCTCTGTATGCCATTCACTATCCGCTTATGTACCTGTTCTATGCATGGCTGATAAAAAACAAGCTTTATACATTTACAGAATGCTGGCAAATGGCTGCCCTTGTATACACAGGAAGCATCCTGCTGGCCTATCTGTGCTTGAAGTGTTACGACGAACCTGTCAGAAAATGGCTTAGCCGTAAGTTCTTATCCAAAAACAAGTAATCTGTGTCCCATTCTATCCATGCTCTGCCGGATTTCAGTCCACCACAATATAGGGCATGGATAGAATTTCCAACGACTGATAAAACCCGCCCCAACTGACAAAATGTAAAAAAGGAACAACTCCCCCAACGGAGAAAAAGAAAATAACAAAATGTCAAATCAGAGGCTTCTACACGACGCTATTCGTCTCCTCCTTCAGAAGTCATAAGAAATTTGCCCGTTTTCCGGCATTTGGAAAATCCACAAAGAAAGAGAATGCAGATATTTCCATCTTATTTTCCTACAAATAGCTCTACTCTTTTACAATATGCCTCCAATAAACATTATTCTGAGTCTTTTTATCTTTTTCTAAACGGAGGATATTTTTCTCATAAAAAGGACTGAATAGCCACAAAAACAGCATTAAAACCGGATTCTATTCATATCTGCAAACGTGATTAGTCGCGTAAGACAACGCGATTAGTCACACAACCTGTCGATACTTGTATCATCAGCCCATAATACAAGTACTTTTATCTTCGCTTATAAGTCTCTAATTTATGTTGTACAACAGAATATTTCACATATTTTCTCTGTTTATACTCCAAAATTTCATCCGTGAGCATAAGTTTTGAGCAAAATACGAGTTAGCACAAAAGGCTTTTTCTTTTATTTTTATTACCAAAACAAGAAAAATCACATCGATTTATCAACCTGAGATTTCAAGACAAATCAGTAAAATCAGTCATCCTTCGAAAGGCGCAAACAGGAATATAAATAAAAATAGGCTGCTCTCTTAACGAGAACAGCCTATATTAGTTTGTCATAAGACGATTATCGATTATCCCAAGCTGATAGCTTCAGAAGGACATACATCTGCACATGTTCCACATTCTGTACACATTTCTGGGTTGATAGAGTATTTATCACCTTCAGAAATTGCGCCAACCGGACATTCATCGATACAAGTACCGCAAGCGATACAATCGTCACTAATTACGTAAGCCATTGTAGTAAAAGTTAAGTTATTATAGTAGTACTAATTCGTTATTGCAAAGGTAAACAATTTAGCTTATGTTGTAACCTCCACATAGCAAAAACTACTATATTTATACTTATTCTAAATAAACTCATTTCTTTAAAGACTGATACATTGCCTGTTGCATACGAGGACGAATATTCAGCTTCATCAAAAGATTCCGTCCAAAAACTTCCGGATAAATACGATTGCTAAGAAAAACAAAGACCAGATTATTATCCGGATCGGCCCATGCACACGTACCGGTAAATCCGGTATGACCAAACACTGTTGCGGGAGCTTCTGTCGCACAAGGACTGGCTGCTGCATCCTTCATATCCGGTTTGTCGAATCCCAAGCCTCTCCGGCTATTCTTCGATTTCATCGTCATAAACAAATCGCAAGTATTACGGCTTAAATACCGACGGTCGCCGTAAATTCCCCGATCCATTATCATCTGAAAAATGGCAGCAACCTCACGTGCCGTAGAAAAGAGACCGGCATTGCCGGAAACCCCTCCCAACAAGGCTGTAGCCTCATCGTGTACATACCCTTGCAATACACCGCCACGCAAGAAATCTTCTGCCACAGAGGGAACAATCTTCTCCTTTTTAAAACGATTCAAAGGATTATAAAGCGTGTGTGTCAACCCCATGGGTTTATAAAATACACTGTCCAAATAGCTGTCCATCGGCATTCCCGATATATTTTCAACCATTTCTTTCAGCAGCATAAAATTCAAGCAACTGTAACGGTATGAACGATTTTTGAGAGGAGCATCAGCCAATTCTTTCAGGACCAAATCCCGAAACTCCTTTTTGATAAACAAGCTGTCGGCAATCTGCAAAGGATAGTCTGCAGAATACGTTCTGGAAATCCATTCCGGCTTATACTTATAATCGGTAGAGATATACAAGCTGGGAGCAATCTGTATCTGGTGAGACTCATCCTTCCTTTTCGAATAAAGCCCTCCCTTGCAGCTTTCCTTATCAATTACCTCCATATAAAAAGGTAAATAAGAAGGAAGTCCGGATTCATGATACAACAACTCCTGTACAGTAATATTCTGCTTGTCGGTACCTGCAAGCTGAGGTACATAACGGCTGATTTTATCGGTCAACCCTAATCGTCCTTCATCATACAACTTCATCACAGCAAGCAAAGTCCCCGTAGCCTTACTCAATGAAGCCAGATCGTACAAATCATTTTCTGTGACCGGACTTGAAGCTTCGTCATAAGTAAAATGTCCGAAACATTTATTATAAACAGGATATCCCTCTTTCTGTATCAATACATGACAACCCGGAAAAGCACCCGCACGGATTCCTTCTTGTGCAATACTATCAATAGACGACAAGACGCGAGAATCCAATCCAAAATCTTCAGGTTTAAAGCGACGCGGACGATCCGGATCAAGGACTATTCCGGTACCTGCTGTCCAAAGCCCTGACACGCCCACCGACAAGCGTCCGTCAATACAAGTCTTTCCTGTTATTGCATCTGCTACATATCGCTGTACAGATGGAGTATCCGTATGAGCCAATACTACAGCCGTAACCTTTTCCATTACCGACGGAATTTTCTCCAATGACTTCTGAGAGGTAAAACAAACAAAAACCACATCTTTTTCTCCGGCAATTTCCTTTATCAAGCGAGCATAAGGGGTGCAATCTTTCTCATACAAGGCTACAATTACCCGCTGCGCAGCACGAAGTTTCTGACGAATAACCGACAAGGAATCCGTATTGGCCCGCATCCAGCTAAGGTCTACCGTTTCGCGCAACCGTTGATAAAAAGGAGCAGATTTTGTCAGCGAAGAAGATACACTCAACAAAACCGTTCCGGATAACGACAAGTCTAAGGGCAGCACATAATCTGAATCTTTCAGCAAGGTAACCGCTGCCTTATCCAAATCCTTCATCAACTTTTCCGTATTATCAGTATAAATACGTTGTTTTAACCCTTCGGTACGAATTTCCGGACGAGTGTTCATCCCCAAGGCATATTTATAAGTCAACACCTTGCGACATTTCTGATTGATTGTTTCTTCGGATAATTTCCCGCTTCGGATAGCAGCCAGTACACCGTCCAATTCCCTCTTCAGATTACGGGTAGCAAGCAACATATCGTTGCCGGCAATCAAAGCTTGTGCACAGAGATCCGTACTTCCGGAAATACCTTTCATAGCCAGTGCATCAGTAAATGTCAAACCGGAGAATTTCAGTTCGCCCTGCAACACCCCCCGCACAATATCCGGTGAAACCGATGCGGGCTTTTTCCCCAATGCCGGCACATTCAAATGCCCGGCCATCATTCCACTAATACCGGCATTTATCGCCTGTCTGAAAGGCAAAAGTTCCACACTGTCCAAACGGGCACGGTCGAAATTCAACACTGGAAGTGCATGATGCGAATCGACTTCAGTATCTCCATGACCTGGGAAATGCTTGCATACAGCCATCACTCCTCCATCTTCCAAACCTCGTGAATAAGCAATCACCTTCCGTGCGACTTCGCGGGGATTACTTCCAAACGAACGGGTATTGATAACCGGATTCTTCGGATTGTTATCCACATCGGCTACCGGAGCAAAATTCACACAGACTCCAATCTCGCGCAACTGACGGGCTACTTCCCGCCCATAACGATACAGCAAGGTATCACTCTGTATACATCCAAGTACCCGGTTTCTCGGGAAAGCAGGAAACTCTTTCAATCGCATGGCCAGCCCCCATTCCCCATCGAAAGTAATCATCAAGGGGACTTTAGCCATTTGCTGTGCCCAATTTGTAAGCTGCACCTGTTTATCGAGTGTGCCACCGGAAAACAGAAGTCCTCCCACAGCATACTCTTTTACAGCCTGCGCTATATTCTCCTTGTTCTTCTGCGTAGTAACCGGAGCTACCGTATGGATAAACAGTTGCCCAATTTTCTGCTTCAGAGTCATCCCGGCAAGCTGTTCCTCTACCCATTTGTTACAAGCAACCGTATCTTTTATATGGCTCAATATGCCTGTTGTCTGTGCAGACAAAGCCATACCTATACACAAAAGCCATATACTACATATAAATCGTCTGTTCATTTATTTTTCTTTCTCAAGTTTCAACACTACTTTACCTACAAAGGCTGCATTCTTGCCCATTTGCTGCAAGGGGATTCGCTCTCCATCCAAATTTTCATAAAACTCCGGTTTTTCAAAATAAGAATGAGAATGTCCTCCCAATACCAAATCAATATAACGAGTGTTTTCTATCAGAGAGATATCCGAATAAGGATCATCTTTCCATCCCAAATGAGAAAGGCAGATAACCAAATCGCAATGTTCTTTTTCTTTCAAAAAGGCAGCCACACGCTGTGCCTCCGAAACCGGATCTTCGAACTTCACATCACCATAACATTCGGCAGCAACCAATCCTTCCAATTGAGGACCAAGACCGAAAACTCCAATCTTCAATCCCTCCCGATTGAGAATCACATATTCCTTTACCAATCCTTCGAGTACGGTACCCGTCACATCATAATTGGCACAAACAATAGGGAAATTAGCCAATTTGAACAAACGGGCCATGTTCTCCAATCCGAAATCAAACTCATGATTGCCTATTGTACCGGCATCATAACCCATCTCGTTCATCAGTTTCACTTCCACCTCTCCCTTAAAGAGATTATAATAGGGAGTACCCTGGGAAAAATCGCCGGAATCGAACAACAGTAAATCGGGATGCATTCTTCGCTGCTCCTTTATAAAAGTAGCCCGACGTACCAATCCGCCCTTTCCAGCCAACAATGTATCCTGATAATCTTGCGGGAAGGCTTCTACCCTGCTATGCATATCATTGGTATGAAAAACATATACTTCTTTAGTCTTCTGTGCTGTTGCAACAACAGCAAACAGGAAAAACAATGCGGTCAAATAAATTCTTTTCATCTTTATACCCTCCTTTACTATTGTTCCACAATACGTCCTTCAACTTTTGCACGTACAGGCTTTCCCTGTTTCTCACAACGCTTTACATAATCAATAAACAAATCACGCAAAATGGCATCGGAAGGTATGGTCTTGTTTACAGCTTTTTTTAATGCTTCCAAGCGATCGTTTCCTTCAGCAAGATAATCAATAGTAGCCACTTTATATAGTTTTTCAGGCTCGATGTTCCGCCCTCCGACTTTAGCACTCAAGAGCTTTCCATCTTTCGAGATAACCAATTTTGCTCCACTCAGTCCTTCGCCATGCACGGCTGCCATCTGCCCAAACAACTCCAACAAATCTTCTCCTTTCATTTCTACTACCACCAAGGCATTCTGAAACGGACTTATTTCATAGATGGAACTGACTGTAATAGCTCCTGCATTCAGAATATTACGAATACCTCCCATATTCATCACACCGACTTCAGGAAGCACTCCTGTCTTTATCTCTGCACTTTCACGCAGTACATCTGCAATCAAGTTCGACAGAGGAGACTCCGGACGATACGCTTTCAGAACTTCGGGAGCATAACCTATAATAGGAGCCATCACCGCATCTACACTATCTTTATAAGACTTGACAATCTGCAGAGCTGCTTGATCTGCCTGTCTGTCATACGTGTCAGTCATGGCAACTCTTCCTCCTTCTACCGATACCAACGAATAACTGGAAGTACATGCAGTATTTCCTATTACACAGGCCAGCAAAGCAGACATTGCCACTTGCTTCATACAATTCAGTTTCATACAATATTCATTTTATTTTCAAAAGTAACGAAAAAAAGTAAGCCCTACAACGTTTTATTTCCAAAATATCCCATAAACGTTTGGCTATATGCCGAAAAATCATTTACTTTGCACCGCTTTCGCGCAATCGCTGTCAAAGAAGAGTTACTTGATATGTTGCGTTGTAACGATCAAACAATTTAATTTATTACAAAACATGGATTTAATTAAAATTGCAGAAGAAGCATTTGCTACTGGCAAACAGCATCCTTCATTCAAAGCTGGTGACACAATCACAGTAGCATACCGTATCGTTGAAGGTAGCAAGGAACGCGTTCAGTTGTATCGCGGTGTTGTTATCAAAATCTCAGGTCACGGTGAAAAGAAACGTTTCACTGTACGTAAAATGTCAGGAACTGTAGGTGTAGAACGTATCTTCCCTTTGGAATCTCCGGCTATCGACAGCATTACAGTTAATAAGGTTGGTAAAGTACGCCGTGCTAAATTGTACTACTTGCGTGCTCTTACTGGTAAGAAAGCCAGAATTCAGGAAAAACGTGTTAACGCGTAATTCCCCAAACTTATTATTCCTACATAAAAAAACTCCTGCCGTCATCGACAGGAGTTTTTTTTATTTTATTACCTTAAAGTGAAACAACCCGGCCATCTATCAGATGAATAGTGCGGTCTGTTTTCGAAGCCAAGTCTTCGTCATGGGTTACAATTACAAAAGTCTGTCCCAACTTATCACGTAAATCGAAAAACAGACGGTGCAATTCTTCCTTATTTTGTGTATCCAAACTACCCGAAGGTTCATCGGCCAGAATGACCGAAGGATGATTAACTAAAGCACGGGCTACAGCCACACGTTGCTTCTCTCCTCCCGACAGTTCTGCCGGTTTGTGCGATACACGAGAAGACAATCCTAAGAAATCCAGCATTTCCATAGCCGATTTACGAGCTGTACTTGAAGAAACACCTTGAATCAAGGCAGGTATCATTACATTTTCCAATGCTGTAAACTCGGGCAATAACTGGTGAAACTGAAAGACAAAACCAATCTCCCGGTTTCGAAAAGCTGAAAGTTCCTTCTCCTTCATCCGGCTGACGTCTGTTCCGTTCAACCAAACCTGTCCGCTATCCGGTCTATCCAATGTGCCCATTATTTGCAGTAAAGTAGTCTTTCCTGCTCCACTGGGTCCCACTATACTTACAACTTCTCCTTTTTCAATCGTAAAACTTATTCCCTTCAACACCTGTAAAGAGCCGAAGTTTTTCGTAATACTTTCTAATTGTATCATATGATCAGATTTTACGAATTACATATTCAGCAAGATAACATCCAAATACCGCCGGCATATAGCTAACTGTTCCTGCTGTTGATTTCTTGTTTTGTTCATTGTCTACCAGAATCACCGCATGTTCATCAGCCTGTTCCGTACTGAAGACAACAGGCAACTTCCGCTTCATTCCCATCTTCTGCAAGCGTTTCCGAACCGCCTTACTCAATCCGCAATGATAGGTTTCCCACAAATCGGCAAAACGTATCTGAGTGATATCCCGTTTGGCACCAGCTCCCATGCTGCTTACAATTTTAAGTCCTCGCTGAAGTGCATGATAGATGAGATAACATTTAGGGGCAACCGTATCAATAGCATCAACAATAAAATCGAAAGAAGCACTATCCAACAACTCCGGAATAGCCTCATCCTTTAAATATACAGGCAAGACATTCAGCTCCAACTCCGGATTAATATCCTTAAACCGCTCGGCCAATACCTCAGCTTTTGGTCTTCCCAATACAGAATGAGTGGCAGGAAGCTGGCGGTTGATATTGCTGGGCTGAACTGTATCGGCATCTACAATGGTCATTTTTCCCACTCCTGCTCTGCAAATCATTTCGGCAGCATAGGCCCCTACTCCTCCCAGTCCAACAACCAGCACATGCGCCCGACGCAGACGTTCCATCTTTTCCTCTCCCAGCAACAGTTCTGTACGCTGTTGCCAATCTTTCTTTATTTCACTCATGAATTTTTCTTAAACCATTTATAAAACCAGTTACCTACTTTATCATAATACTGAGTTTCAGCCCAGCCACGTGGATCGGAGAAAGAAAGACTCTCGTTCGGGTCTCCTTTCTGTTCCGGATAAAGCACCATGATACTGTTGTTATTAAAATACTTGGAAATCTGATTCGGCAGTTTTTCGAAAGCCGAATCATAAGAAATGGAGCCACGACGTGCACTGACAATAACCAACAGATGATCATAGTTCACTTGTCCGGTCAGAATCAACAAGTCATCCCAGTTTTCCAACTCAGAGAAAACAGCTCTTGTTTCTTTATGCTTCTGTTGAATATAACCTTTGATATACCCCAATGTACGGGCTTGCGCATAAAAATGTACACGGCATCCCAACTGTCCGCTCATTCTACACATATGAGTAATCCACTTCATAAAGCCATGCTCAAACTCAGCTTTCGGAGGTACAGCTACAATGATACGCCTCAACGTATTCACAGGAATAAGGAAGCGGGCTACCATCACCTGCAAATAAGTATTCTTCAACAAATTTTCCGTCAAACTTCCGAAAAAAGAGTCAACAATACTCACCTTATAATGCAAACCAATGATGATATTGGTCGCTTCATGTTCTTTAGCAGCATGCAGGATTCCTGTTGTAATATTTAAATCGAAACGGCTGACTGTTTTCAAGTCCACATTTGCAGAGGCTGTAATCTGCGCCGCACGCTCCAGATTACGTTTTCCCCTCATCTCCTGTTTGGCAGCCGAATCACTATTATCATTAATTACACTCAAAGCAACCAGATTGTTGTTCATTTTACCATCCCGTACCACCAATCCGAGATTCATCAAATTTTCTACAGTTTCCGGATTGGCAACCGGTATGAGGAAACATTCCTTCTCCTGTTTTTTTTCATCGGTTACAGCCGCATCATCCATAGCAATACGTTTCGCTGCATGTTCCGTAATGAAAGAACTAACTACACAAGTTACCAGTATAAGCAGAATTGTTCCATTCAGCACATCTTCATTCAGCAAGCGTTCGCCCGAAGGAAGAATAATATTATATCCGACCAACACTGCAGCCAGTGTAGCAGCAGCCTGAGCATTACTCAATCCAAACATCAGTTCACGTTCCAATGCCCGCATCTTATAAATCTTCTGTGTAAGCCATGAAGCAATCCACTTTCCTAGCAGAGCCACCACAATCATTACCACAGCTACTTTAACCGAGTCGATATGTCCAAATAAAACGTTGACATTAATCAACATCCCCACGCCGATAAGGAAATAAGGAATAAACAAGGCATTTCCGACAAACTCCAGATGACTCATCAAAGGAGAAACATGAGGTATCAGACGATTCAATACCAAACCTGCCAAAAAGGCTCCCAAGATTCCCTCCATACCGACAAACTCCATCAGACCGGCTCCAAGGAAAACCATGGCCATCACAAAGATATATTGCACGACATTGTCACTGTAACGACGGAAAAACCAACGTCCGATACGGGGGAAGGTAAACATAATAACCGCACTGAGCACAACGACTTTCAATACCAGCCATATCCAGAACATTTCGGAAGTCTCACCTTTATACATACCTCCAATCACAGCCAGCACTAACAAAGTCAGCGTATCAGTGACCGCCGTACCTCCTACAGCTATGCTGACAGCCCTTTGCCTGTTAATACCGTAGCGAATCACAATCGGATAAGCAATCAGGGTATGTGAAGCATACATACTGGCCAGCAGCACAGAAGTCATCAAACCGTAGTTCAGCAGGTTCAGATTCGTCCAGATACCTATACCCAATGGAAAGATAAAAGCCAGCAATCCCAGGACCGTAGCCTTAACACGGATGCTCTTAAAATCTTCCATATTCATTTCCAGACCAGCCAAAAACATGATATAATACAACCCTACCTTACCGAACAATTCAAAACTACTGTCGCGTGCCAGGATATTGAACCCATGCTCCCCTACTACCACACCGGCCAGAATCATACCGATAATATGCGGAATGCGAAGCCGTTCCAGTACTATCGGCGCAAACAAAATGATGACCAATACCAAAAAGAATATCCATGTAGGATCTGTAATAGGAAAACTTATATCAAAATTCATCAAATCGAACAGTTCTTTCATAAAACAGATAAGCTATTTTCATTTTAACAACAAAATTACAAAAAACTTCCCATTTCACCGAGTTTATATTTAATAATGTCTTATTTTTGCAGTCAGTTAGAGAATTGCAACATTTTGCATTACAAAAAAGCAATATAACATTACATAAAGTCCGATAACTGGATAAAGAACTAACATTAATCAGAAAATAAAAACGAAGAAAATGAAAGTAGCAATTGTTGGTGCGAGCGGAGCCGTAGGTCAAGAATTCCTGCGTGTGCTCGAAGAAAGAAACTTCCCTGTCGATGAATTAGTATTGTTCGGTTCTACACGTAGTGCCGGAAAGAAGTACACATTCCGTGGAAAAGAGATTGAAGTGAAACTTCTGCAGCACAACGATGACTTTAAAGGTGTAGACATTGCCTTTACTTCTGCAGGTGCAGGAACTTCTAAAGAATTTGCTGATACTATCACCAAGTATGGTGCAGTAATGATCGACAATTCAAGTGCGTTCCGTATGGATAACGATATTCCATTGGTAGTACCTGAAGTAAACGCTGAAGATGCACTGAACCGTCCGAGAGGTATTATTGCCAACCCGAACTGTACTACTATTCAGATGGTTGTAGCACTGAAAGCTATCGAAAACCTGACACACATCAAACGTGTACACGTATCTACTTATCAGGCTGCCAGTGGTGCCGGCGCAGCTGCTATGGACGAATTGTACGAACAATATCGTCAGGTATTGGCAGGAGAACCTGTAAAAGTAGAAAAATTTGCTTATCAGTTGGCCTTCAACCTGATTCCTCAGATTGACGTATTTACTGAAAACGGATATACAAAAGAAGAAATGAAAATGTACAACGAAACACGGAAAATCATGCACTCTGATGTACAGGTAAGTGCTACTTGTGTACGTGTACCTGCTCTTCGCTCTCATTCAGAAAGCATCTGGATTGAAACAGAACGTCCGGTATCTGTAGAAGAAGCACGCAAGGCTTTCGAAGAAGGAGAAGGACTGATTCTGATGGACAACCCGGAAAAGAAAGAATATCCGATGCCATTGTTCCTTGCAGGAAAAGATCCTGTATATGTAGGACGTATCCGTAAAGACCTGGCAAACGAAAACGGATTGACTTTCTGGATTGTAGGTGACCAGATTAAGAAGGGAGCAGCCTTGAATGCTGTACAAATCGCAGAATATCTTATCAAAGTAAAGAATATCGGATAAGTTGAATCCGGTTATCATAGGCGTCCCACGGCAGTGGGACGGTCGTACCATTATAATGAGACACCCGTCTCCTTGTAGTGGGACGATCGTCTCCTTGCAGTGGGACGCTTCTTGTATACAGTTCCTTTTACTCTTTCCATTGCATAAAATCCTCATAAATTAGGATTGCACGTTTCACTTGTTCGCACTTACTTTGCAACCGAATTTAAAAACAGTATTAACAGATACAAAACGAGGATGAAAAAAAGTGCTTTATTGCTCACACTCACAACTGTAGCAAGTGCTGCAATGGCAGCAAACGAAACAGGCTATGTACCTGAAAGCAAAGATACCACCAAAGTGATAGACATTGAAGAAGTAGTGGTAATTGCTACTCCCAAAGAAAACAACCGCCTCCGTCAACAGGCTTTATCGTCTACTTCATTTTCTCAGAATGAAATGAGAAACAATGCAGTGACCTCCATCAAATCCATTTCCGGACTGGTACCTAACCTGTTCATCCCCGATTATGGTTCAAAGCTGACCACTTCTGTTTATGTACGTGGAATCGGCTCACGTATCAATACTCCAGCAATCGGATTGTATGTAGACAATATTCCTTTTATTGACAAGTCGGCTTTCGATTTCAACTATTCAGATATCGAACGTATTGATGTAATGAGAGGTCCTCAAGGTACACTTTATGGTAGAAATACCATGGGCGGACTGATTCGTGTCTTTACAAAATCACCTTTCACTTATCAGGGAACAGATGTACGGCTCAGTGCAGCCACATATAATGACTACAAAGCATCGCTTACACATTATCACCGTATTTCTTCACAGTTTGCCTTTTCGGCCGGATTCTTTTACCAGCACAATGGAGGGTTCTTCAAAAACAGTTACAACGGCAAACGCATTGACACCGATGACGAATTCGGAGGACGCATCCGCGCTATCTATCTGCCTACGGAAAACTTGAAACTGGACTTCACCCTTAACTACGAATACACCAATCAAGGTGGATATCCATATATGTATACCGGAAAAACCAGCGGAGAGGAAGATCGTGCAGAATATATCAACCAGATTTCCTACAACCACGAATGTGGATACAAACGTAATCTTCTGAATGCCGGAATGAACCTTTCTTACCAGGCAGACAATTTTATACTGAGCAGTTCTACCGGTGTACAGTATCTGTACGACCAGATGAATCTTGACCAGGATTTTACAGAACTGGATATTTACACCATGATGCAGAAGCAGAACTCCAAAACACTGACAGAAGAACTGGTGCTGAAATCGAAAGCCGGACAACGCTGGCAGTGGACTACCGGTATAAGCGGATTCTATCAGTGGCTGACTACCGACGCTCCTGTAACCTTCCAGCAGGATGGAGTAAAAAGTATGATTGAAGATAATGTAAACAACATCTTTCCAAGTGGCTCTCCGATGATGCCTACCATGCATCTGACTGTGAACAATCCTACTATGCCGGTACCGGGAAGCTACGATACTCCTATTTTGAACGGAGCCATCTACCACCAATCTACACTGAACGATCTACTGGTAGAAGGTCTGTCTGTAACAGCCGGTCTTCGTTTGGATTATGAAAAGATAAAGATGAATTACAATGCACATAGTGCCATGAACTTTGACTTCTTATTCAAAATGGGCCCTATGCAGATGGAAAGTAAAAATCTGGATGCACTTTCATCATTTACAGGAAAAGAGTCGACCGACTACCTGCAGTTACTACCTAAATTCACGATACAATATGCCTGGAACAAGCAGAATAATGTATACGTAACTGCCACCAAAGGATACCGTTCCGGAGGATACAACATACAGATGTTCTCGGATTTAATTCAAGGTTCTCTGAAAAATGCCATGCTCGATGCACTGGCTCAAGATCCGAACTTCAGTAAGTTTGCCAGCATGTTCGAAAAGTACAAAGACCAGCCGGCCAATGTCAGTGAAACGGTTCTTTACAAGCCAGAGTATTCCTGGAACTATGAAGTGGGAACTCACCTCACCCTATTCGACGGTAAACTACAGGCAGATTTGGCTGCTTTCTATATGGATACACGCGACCAGCAGATTTCACGCTTTTCGGAAAACGGTTTAGGACGAATCACTGTCAATGCGGGAAAGAGCCGTAGCATAGGTGCCGAAGCCTCTTTACGTGCACAACTCACGGATGCATGGAGCCTGAATGGTAACTACGGATACACGTACGCAACCTTTACCGATTATGAAACGAATGAAAAGGCAGGAAAAGAAATAGTAAAAATAAGCTATAATGGTCACTACGTACCCTTCGTGCCGAAACATACCTTCAGCGTAGGAACACAATATATATGGACATTGCGTAAGAACAGCATACTCGACAATATCACATTCAATGCTAATTATAAAGCAGCAGGACGTATTTATTGGACAGAAAAAAATGATGCCAGCCAATCTCTTTACGGCACACTGAATGGCCGTATCAGCCTCAACAAAGGAAATGGCCAGATAGGATTCTGGGTAAACAACGCACTGAATACCGACTATCAGGCATTCTACTTCGAAACAATGAGTCGTGGGTTTGCACAAATGGGACGCCCGGTACAGATTGGAGTAGATATCCGCTGCCGTTTCTAAAACAGACTTAATCACACTCTCTATATCCTATCCGGTACAAAGAAAAAACTTTCTTTCTGTACCGGATTCTTTTTTAAAAGAAAATCCGCTATTCGGAAAGCAACCGGATAGCGGATTATTAATTATCTGATAAAAAGAATTATCCTGCCATAAACAGAATCAGCAATTGTGCAGTAAGAATACGCAAGAACATAGTCAACGGATATACAGTAGAATATCCTACAGCCGGAGCGTCATTACCTGAAATCTGATTCGCGTAAGCCAATGCAGGAGGGTCTGTATTGCTACCAGCAATCAATCCCATCAATGTATAATAGTTCAGTTTATGACGCCAGCGAGCCACCATTCCGATAATCAGCAATGGGATAACTGTAATAAGGAAACCAATACCTACATACAACATACCATCGCCTTCCACAACCATCTGCACGAAGTTTTCTCCAGCTTTAATACCTACACTGGCAAGGAACAAAACCAGTCCCACTTCTCGCAGCATCAAATTGGCACTCATTGTTGTATAAGTTACCAGTTTTACCTTGTGTCCGAAACGACCTATCAAAATAGAAATAATCAATGGTCCTCCTGCCAGACCCAGTTTAACCGGAGTCGGTATTCCAGGGAATGCAATAGGAAGACTACCAAACAGAATACCAACCAGAATACCTACGAAAATGGTTACGATATTCGGATGATCCAGACGTTTCAACTGATTACCCAACAAATCTGCTACACGCTCAATTGCATCCTGAGGACCTACCACCATCACACGGTCACCCACCTGCAAAGTCAGTTGACGAGCCGCAAACAAGTCCATACCCGAACGGTTTACACGAGTCACATTTACACCATACATGCTACTGAAATGCAGTTCTCCCAAGGTCTTACCGTTAATAGACGGCTGAGTAACAAGAATACGGCGTGATACCATCGGCTTATCCTGCTTACTCTGCTTGTCCCAGTCTACCCCGTCGATTTTGGGACCAATAAATGCCTGAATAGCTTCAGAATCGTCCTCGGCACAGACAATGTTCATTTCATCTCCCAAACGTAATACCGTATCAGCATTCGGTACATATACATGTCCGTCCTGAAGAATACGGGAACAAACGAAATCACGAGCCAGGAAGTTTTGTACCTGAGACATTTTCTTTCCACTCAAAGCCTCATTCTGTACCTTCAATACAATGTGATAAGGCTTCAGGTGAGGATTAGCTTCCTCCTCCTTTTGGATATCCTCTGCTTCTTTCTGCATATTTACTCTACATATATAACGTATAGCAATCAAGGAAAGAATAATACCCATTACACCCAACGGGTACGCACAAGCATATCCCATCGCAATTTCCGGTCCCTGATAATGCAGCTGTTGGAGAGCTTCGTTCGCAGCACCCAAACCAGGAGTATTGGTAACTGCCCCACAAAGGATACCCACCATCATCGGAATATCAACCCGACCTTGCAGCGCATAATATAACCTTAATTCCGCAACACTATTATAAAATATTTTCTTTAAGTACCTGAGCAACAAAAAGTTGCTCAGGATTTTGCCATGTCAGAGGATTCACTTAACTTAGTGTTGCAAAAAAATAATCAAACAAAACCTCATCAGGCATGGCAAAAATACAAATAAAATCCGAGAAGCTCACTCCTTTTGGAGGAATATTTTCAATCATGGAGCAATTTGACTCCACATTGTCATCTGTAATCGACTCGACACTCGGTCTAAGGTGTAGCTCGTTCGGTTATCAGTACAGTGAAATCGTCCGTTCCCTCATGAGTATCTACTTCTGTGGTGGCTCATGCATTGAGGATGTCACTACTCATTTGATGAACCATCTCTCGCTCCATCCGACACTTCGTACTTGTAGTTCTGATACTATCCTCAGAGCGATAAAGGAACTGACGCAAGGAAACATCTCATACACATCAGATACGGGTAAGAACTACGATTTCAACACGGCTGACACACTCAATACCTTACTGCTCAATTGTATGTTTGCATCCGGCCAACTGAAAGAGGGCGAGATGTATGATGTTGATTTCGACCATCAGTTCATAGAGACTGAGAAGTATGATGCAAAGCCTACATACAAGAAGTTCCTTGGTTATCGCCCTGGCGTGGCGGTTATTGACGACTTGATTGTTGGCATTGAGAATAGCGATGGTAACACCAACGTTCGTTTTCATCAGAAGGACACGCTGAAGAGATTCTTTGAGAGATTTGAGCAGAACGGACTTACAATCAATCGTTTCAGAGCTGATTGTGGATCATGTTCCGAGGAAATCGTGGAGGAAATAGAGAAACACAGCAAATCCTTCTATATCCGCGCAAACCGCTGCAGTTCGCTCTACAATGACATCTTTGCTCTTAGAGGCTGGAAGACTGAGGAAATCAATGGCATTGAGTTCGAATTGAACTCTATTCTTGTTGAGAAGTGGAAGGGTAAAGCATACCGACTTGTGATTCAAAGACAGAAAC
>ERZ1026993.163-NODE-163-length-20393-cov-6.322156_pt1 | contig 20393 bp, 10 predicted proteins | sample MGYA00519454_ERZ1026993 | MGnify/ENA primary metagenome ERZ1026993 (study PRJEB26926, sample SAMN06164552) | human gut metagenome | biome: ENVO:00009003; feature: ENVO:2100002; material: ENVO:00002003 | host: Homo sapiens | place: USA | collected 2012 ...
CTCTTGGAACCATATAAACAACTGTACTACAATATTTTAATTTATAGAACTCCTCTTGAATATCTCCGGTGGTACGGAAAAAGCGACCTACTCTGCCGGCATGAGCTATCTGGCACAAGACGGTATCATGGACGTGGAAAACTACTACCGCCGCTTGAACTTCCGTGCCGCCCTTGACTACGAAGCCCGCAAATGGCTGAAAGTAGGCTTCAACGGCGTATTCAGCAACTCGCAGCAGCAGCTTCCCAAGAATGCCGCATGGCAACAGGCATACAACACACCGTCTATCATCCCGGTGTATGATGACCGCCGCGACGATGCCGTGTTCCCTAAGAAGTACACATCGCCCGAGCAGGTGGGCCTGACCAACAACTTCAACAATCCGGTAGCCACTGCCAACTATTACGACAACCGGAACGAGACCTACCAAGTGCTGACCAACTTCTATGCACAGCTCAACCTCATCCCCGACAAGCTGAATATACGCAGTAGCTACAGCTACGACTACTCAATGATTCGCGGTTCTGAGTTCACTCCTACCTACTATGTAGGCACCAACCAGAAGAAAGAGGTTACCGAACTCACTAAAAAGAACACTAACTACTACAAATATATATGGGACAACGTGGCCACTTATACTGACAAGTGGGGCAAACACTCCTTTACCGGTATGCTGGGTGCATCCATGCGTCAAGAGCAATACCGCCTGCTCGAAGGTACCGCCACCAACGTGCCCGAAGGTGAGGACGTGTGGAAATACATCGCACTGGGCAACAAGGAAGGCGCTACGGTGAAAGACGACGGCTGGAAATACCGCGGTCTCTCCTATTTCACCCGACTGAATTACAACTACAACGACAAGTACATGTTGATGTTCACCTTCCGTGCCGACGGCTCGTCCAAGTACAACGACAAATGGGGCTACTTCCCCTCCATCGGTGCCGCATGGGTCATCTCCCAAGAACCGTTTATGAAGAACCAGAATATCTTCGACTACATGAAGCTGCGTGCCAGCTGGGGTAAGCTGGGTAACGACAAGATTGCTGCCAGTGCAGGCTTCGCAAGCATACAGAACGTACAGTCCGTATTCGGTCCCAATACCGCCATCGACGGATTCATCAACACCACCAACTTCAGCTGGCTGGGTTGGGAAGTAGTGAACGAAACCAACGTGGGCGTCAACTTCAGTACACTGAAGAACCGCTTGAACGCCGACATCGACTGGTACTACCGTCTGACTGACAACGCCGTGATTTCACCCAAGCTCCCGATGAGTGGCGAGCTGCTGGCCGGCAACAACGGACAGATTCTGAATACCGGTATCGACCTCTCCTTGAACTGGAACGACAAGATTGGCCAGGACTTCAATTACAACATCGGCGTCAATCTCTCTTATCTGCATAACGAAGTGAAAAGCCTAAAAGGAAACATGAAAATCATCAAAGGCGGAAAGACCGTGAATATGGTGGGCGAGACGATGAACTCATTCTATGGCTACAAGGTCATCGGCATCTACCAGACTCCTGAACAATGTGCTGCCGACCCCATCGCCGTGGCCAACGGACTGGAACCCGGCGACTTCATCTACGAGGACGTGAACGGCGACCATGTGATAGACGGAAACGACAAGCAGGTGTTGGGCTCATACGTGCCCAGCTTTACTTATGGCTTCAATGCCGGATTCTCTTATAAGAACTTCGACTTCAGCCTCACTACCTACGGACAGGCAGGCGGCGAACTGTGGAACCGCAAGCGCGCCCTGCGCTATGCAGCCGACTACTATAACTTTGACCGGGCTCAGTACGAGAACCGCTGGACGGGTGCAGGCTCTACCAACGAACATCCGTCTGCCAAGGCTCTTCTCAAAACCTGGAACAAGTCGGACAGCAACAACGCTTCCTATTTCGTGGAAAGCTCCGATTACTTCCGCATCCAGAACATCACGCTGGGCTACTCGTTCAAGAACCTGAAGATAGGCAGCTACGTGATGCCGGGACTCCGCCTCTCACTGACCGCCGACCGCCCCTTCACTACCTTCAAGGCGAACAGCTTCACACCCGAAGTGTCGGATGCCGAAGGTTGGGATACCGAAGTATACCCTCTGACTTCAACCTATACTTTCGGAGTGCAAATAGATTTCTAAACCCTAAAACGTAAAACAATGAAATTCTTAAAGAAAACATTCGCATATATACTTCCCGCCATGATGGTGCTGGGAGGAGCCACCGCTTGCACCGATTTCATAGAAATCGATCCGGAGAACAAAGTTCCCGAACAAGGCGTAGACTTTACCAACAAGAACAATATGTACCAACCCGTAGTGGGTGCCTACTCCAAAGTACGCACACAGGGCATGCACTGGTGCAACGCACTATTGATGTTCACCCGCGACGGTGACGTGTGGTCGGGCCGTACCGACGACCAGGGCGATGCCGTGACCTTCGGACGCAAGTTCAACTATAACAACTCCTTCTGGGCGCTGAACCAGGTATGGATGAACTTCTACGACATCATCCGCATCACCAATGCCGCCCTGCAAAGCCTCGACAGCTATGCCGAACACCTTGCAGCAGGAAGCGAAGACTACAAGACCTACGAATCCTATTGCGGCGAAGTGCGTACCATCCGCGCATGGGCCTACTACTGCCTGGTGACCAACTTCGGCCCCACCGTCATCTACCGTGACAACCTGCAGACCGATTTCCGCCGTTCTACCGTAGACGCCGTATATAATTATATGCTGGAAGATTTGAACTATGCCATCGGAAAACTGCCCCGCATGCGTCCCAACCAGATGGAGCACAAGGGAGCCGTGACAGCCTTCACCGCCCAAGCACTTGCCGCCCGCGTCTATCTGCTGAAAGGAGACTATGCCCAAGTGGAGACTCTGACCGACGACATCATCAAGAATGGCGGATTCCGTCTCTACGATGACTTCTACCAACTGTTCAAGATTCCCGGAAAGTTGTGTGACGAGTCTTTGTTCGAATGCCAGGTGACGGACTACGGCAATGGTTCGGGCGATTATCTGGGCGTAGACCAGTGGTTCAACTTCCAGGGTCCGAACATGGCAGAGAAGTATGTTGAAGTAGTGAACGCAGATGGCACCATCAGCTACAAGCAGGCCGAAGGAGCCAAGTCCATAGGCGGCTGGAACTTCATCGGCTACGAACCCGAGTTCGTGGCATGGGCCGAAGCCCGTGGCGAAGGTGTGCGTGCCGAGACTTCTTTCCTGAAAGCCCTGAGCAAGACACGCGAGGGTTGGCAGGTAGGTCCCACATCGGCCACCAAGACCGACTGTTGGAACGGCAAAGGTTACCTTCCCTACAATCAGATGACTCTTCCACGTACGACCTACGGAGCCAACAACAATGTGCGTATCATCCGCTATGCCGAAGTGCTGCTGATGAACTCCGAAGCCAAAGTCAGACTGGGCAAGGATGGAGACGCAGGCTACAACGAAGTGCGCCGGCGTGCAGGCATGAGCACCAAAACCGGTGTTACCCTGAAAGACGTGATGGACGAACGCCGGATGGAGCTTTGCGGCGAATGGTGTGCCCGTTATGTGGACTTGGTGCGTACCGGCGATGCCGCCACCGTACTCGGTCCCAAAGGATGGACAGCAGAAAAGACTTATTGGCCCATACCGGCCAACCAGTTGGACGACCTTCCTGATTTGAAGCTGGAACCCATTGACGGAATTGCCGAATAAATCCGTTCCAATATGGTAAAAAGATTCCTAATCAGTTGTGGAATAGCCTTTGCCGCTCTGGCGGCAAAGGCAACCCCTGACGATTCCATCAAAGTGGTGAAGGGGCAAGTCAGTGACTATTACATCACTGTAACCCAAGACCGTATCGTAAAAGGACACGTACTGGACACCAACCGCCAGCCACTCGCAGGCGCCACAGTCATGTTCTTCGCAAGTCCCATGCACAATACCACTGCCCACGACGGCAGCTTTGCCATCAAAGGAGCGAAGAACGACGTGCACCTGTATGTCTACTATCCCGGGAAAAAGATAGTGAACAGAATCCTGGCACTGGATGAAACCGATATTGAGGTAGTGATGGAAAAAGAGGTACACAAGGCAACCGCAATCTGCCGCCCCGCCCAGGTGACCCGGTGGTATGACCCACAGGCGCCTCTGTCGCGCACCTTCTGCAATCCGATGAACATCAGTTACAACTTCGAGCCTTTCAACAACAATGTGCGTCCCAACGGTTCGTTCCGTTCCTCTGCCGACCCGATGGCGGTGGAATACAAGGGAGAATACTTTCTGTTCTCCACCAACCAGGGCGGTTTTCACTATTCCAAGAACCTGGTGGATTGGGATTTCGTTCCTGCCGGCTTCCAACGCAAGCCTACGGACGACGACCAGTGCGCACCGGCAGCCTATGTAAGCGGTGACACGCTGTTCTATACCGGCTCCACCTACGAAGGCCTCGCCGTGTGGTACAGCACACACCCCAAAACGGGACGTTTCAAACGTGCCATCGAAAAGAATGTGCTTCCCACATGGGACCCCTGCATGTTTCTGGACGATGACGGCAGACTGTATATGTATTATGGCTCCAGCAATGAATATCCGCTAAAGGCGGTGGAACTGGACCGAAATGATTTCTATCCCATCAGCAAGATTCACGACGTGATGATGCTCCGCCCCGAAGAACACGGCTGGGAACGTTTCGGCATGAACAATGACGATGAAGTGACACTCCGCCCATTCACAGAGGGCGCTTACATGACCAAACACAATGGCAAATATTATTTCCAATATGGTGCTCCGGGCACTGAATTCAAAGTCTATGCCGATGGCGTATATGTTTCGGATTCCCCGCTGGGCCCGTTTGTCTACCAGAAGCATAACCCGATGTGCTACAAGCCGGGCGGTTATGTGCAAGGTGCCGGTCATGGAGGCACGTTTCGCGACGTGAAAGGCAATTACTGGCACGTTGCCACCTGCATGCTCTCCCTGAAGTACAAGTTCGAACGCCGCATCGGTCTTTATCCGGTGGCTTTCGACAAGGATGGTGTCATGTATTCGTCCACTGCCTTCGGCGATTATCCCAACTGGGCAGAACCGATGGACGTAAAGAACCCTGCAGAGCGTTTCACGGGATGGATGCTTCTGTCCTACGGCAAACCGGTGGAGGTATCATCTACGGATAGCATCCATGCAGCTTCCAACCTGACGGACGAAAGTATGCGCACCTACTGGGCAGCCCGTTCCGGCAACCCCGGCGAATGGGCGGGGATAGACCTGGGCAGCACAAAGAATGTACGTGCCGTGCAGTTGAACTTCTACGACCATAAAGCGGTTCAATACAACCGTGCCATGGATATTTATCACCAATACCGTATTTTTGCTTCCGAAGACGGAAAAGAATGGACATTGGTCATAGACAAGAGCGACAGTGACAAGGATTGTCCGCACGACTACATCGAGCTCAACGAGCCGTTGCGTGCCCGTTATCTGAAATACGAGAATGTGCACATGCCTACGGGAAATGTCGCCTTGTCCGGCTTCCGCGTCTTCGGGAACGGTGACGGCGATGTCCCGCAAGCCGTGAAAGGACTGACTGTGAAACGTGACAGGAAAGACCGCCGGAATGCCCTTATCTCCTGGCAACCCGAAGCAAGCGCCTATGGCTACAACATCTACTACGGCACCGCCGAAGGCAAGATGTACAATGCCATCACGGTACTGGGACAGACGGAATATGACTTCCGCGGACTGGATGCGGACACGGACTATTACTTCACTATCGAGGCGCTGAACGAAAACGGCCGCTCGCCATTGTGCAAGACGACAAAAAATTAAACACAAGAAATAAAGATATGAAAAAACCAATAATGATACATGTGCTGGCTTTGTTCCTGATTTCCACATTGGCGGGCTGTGCATCCTGCTCTTCCGACTTGAAGGAAAACGGGAAAGAGAACGGAAAAGAGGAAAAGCCCGACACAGAGGAAGTACGTCCCGAATCATTCGCTTCGGATGACAAAATGCTTGATTACATCCAGAAGGTACATTTGAACTACATGTGGGACGGTGCGGAACCGACCTCCGGACTGGCACGCGAACGCATCCACCTGGATGGGGATTATCCCGAAAAGGACCAGAATGTTGTCACCACCGGCGGCAGCGGATTTGGTATAGCCGGACTGCTGGTAGGCATCGAACGCGGCTTCATCCCCAGGGAAGAAGGCGTGAAGCGCCTGACCAATATTGCCGATTACCTGAAACGCGCCGACCGCTTCCACGGCGTATGGCCCCATTGGTTGTACGGCCCTACCGGTAAGGTGAAACCTTTCGGACAAAAAGATAACGGCGGAGACTTGGTGGAAAGCTGCTTCCTGATGCAAAGCTTGCTTTGCGTACGCCAATACTTCCGCGACGGCAACGAGCAGGAAAAGGCGCTGGTAGAGAAGATTGACCAATTGTGGAAAGAGATGGAGTTCAGCTGGTATCAGAATGGCAAGGATGTCATCTACTGGCACTGGTCTCCCGAATACAACTGGGAAATGAACTTCCCGCTGGAAGGCTACAACGAAGCATTGATTGTGTATGTGCTCGCAGCCTCCTCCCCCACTTATCCCGTTCCGGCTTCAGCCTACCACAACGGCTGGGCACGCGGCGGCGGCATCAAGTCCGACTCTGCCCCCTACGGCCTGCCTTTGGAATTGAAACACAACGGAGCCGAGAAACTGGGCGGTCCCTTGTTCTGGGCACAATACTCGCACATCGGTCTGGACCCGCGCAACCTGAGCGACCGCTATGCCAACTACTGGAACGTGGTGCGCAACCATGCCCTCTCCAACTACCGCTACTGCGTGGAGAATCCCAAACAATACAAAGGTTACGGCGAGGACTGCTGGGGACTGACCGCCAGCTACTCTACCAAAGGCTATGCAGCCCACTGCCCGGGCGACAACGACCATGGTGTCATCACACCGACAGCAGCCTTGTCCAGTTTTCCCTACACACCGGAGGAATCCATGCGTGCACTGAAGTATTTCTATTCCAAAGGCGACTGGATTTGGGGCAAGTACGGATTCTACGATGCCTTCTCCGAGGGAAGTGACTGGACGGTGCCTCGCTATCTTGCCATCGACCAATGCACCATTGCCCCGATGATTGAGAACTATCGTTCCGGCTTGTTGTGGAAACTCTTCATGAGCTGTCCCGAGGTTCAAGAAGGATTGCAGAAGCTGGGATTTAAGGCTTAGGGATTTACGATTTGACGATTTACGATTGAAGTTAGTATGCGACATGATGGAGCAGCTAAGCTTAAGTTGAATTTCTATATCACTATTCCCCTCCCCCTTCAGGGTGCCGGAGGGGATAATCAAAATTATATCATATGAAGAAATACACATTATTAGCAGCCTTGGCTTTCTCTGCCCTCACCGTGACGGCAACGCCCAAAGAAAACACATCCCAAGGCAATCCGCAGGAGATGGATAAATTCATTACGGAGCTGATGGACAAAATGACGCTGCACGAGAAAATCGGTCAGCTCAACCTGCCGGTAACGGGAAACATCGTCACCGGACAAGCCAAGAGCAGCGACGTTGCCGGTAAAATCCGCAACGGTGAAGTCGGAGGTCTGTTCAACCTGAAAGGCGTGAAGAACATCCGCGAAGTGCAGAAACTTGCCGTAGAGAACAGCCGCCTGGGCATCCCCTTGCTGTTCGGTATGGACGTGATTCACGGTTACGAAACGGTATTCCCCATCCCCTTGGCACTCTCGTGCAGTTGGGATATGGAGGCTATAGAGAAATCGGCCCGTATCGCCGCCATTGAGTCGAGTGCAGACGGTATCTGCTGGACGTTCAGCCCGATGGTGGACATCTGCCGCGATGCCCGTTGGGGACGTGTATCAGAAGGCAACGGTGAAGACCCCTTCCTGGGTTCAGCCATTGCACAAGCCATGATTCGCGGTTATCAGGGCAAGGATATGAGTGCCAACAACGAGATAATGGCTTGCGTAAAGCACTTCGCACTGTATGGCGCCGGAGAAGCCGGCCGCGACTACAACACGGTGGATATGAGCCGCAACCGTATGTTCAACGAATACTTCCCTCCCTACAAGGCTGCCGTAGAAGCCGGTGTGGGTAGCGCAATGACCTCCTTCAATGAAATTGACGGCGTACCCGCCACTGCCAACCACTGGCTGCTGACCGACGTACTGCGCAACCAATGGGGCTTCGACGGCTTCGTGGTGACAGACTATACAGCCATCTCCGAAATGATAGACCACGGAATCGGCGACCTGCAGGAAGTATCCGCACGTGCCTTGACCGCCGGAACAGACATGGACATGGTAGCCGACGGATTTATCGGCACACTGGAAAAATCCCTGAAAGAAGGCAAAGTGACTGAGGCCGACATTGACAAAGCCTGCCGACGCATCCTAGAAGCCAAATACAAGCTGGGACTGTTTGCCAATCCGTATAAATACTGCGACGTGAAGCGTGCCGAAAAAGAAGTGTTCACTCCCGAACACCGTTCCATCGCCCGCCAGATTGCCACAGAGACATTCGTGCTGCTGAAGAACCAGGACAACCTACTGCCCTTGCAACGCAAAGGCAACATCGCCTTGATTGGCCCGCTTGCCAACACCCGTGCCAACATGCCGGGCACTTGGAGTGTGGCAGCCACAGCAGACAAATACAGCACCCTGCTGGAAGGTTTCAAGAATTCTGTCGGCTCCAAGGCCAACATTCTCTATGCACAAGGTAGCAACCTGATGTACGATGCCGACTACCAGACACGCGCCACGATGTTCGGCCGTGAACTGCCCCGTGGCAATGACCAAGAACTGCTGGACGAAGCCCTGAAAGTAGCCGCACAAGCCGATGTCATTGTAGCCGCCCTCGGCGAGTCCTCCGAGATGAGTGGTGAGAGCAGTAGCCGTTCCGAACTGGAAATGCCGGACGCACAGCGCCACCTGCTGGAAGCATTGCTGAAAACGGGCAAACCCGTAGTATTGGTATTGTTCTCCGGACGTCCCGTAGTGCTGACTTGGGAGAATGAAAATGTTCCCGCCATCTTGAATGTATGGTTCGGAGGTAGTGAAGCTGCAGACGCCATTGCCGACGTAGTGTTCGGAGACGTTTGCCCCAGCGGTAAGCTGACCACCACTTTCCCGCAGAATGTGGGCCAGTTGCCTATGGCATACAACCACAAGAATACCGGCCGTCCTCTGAAAGAAGGCAAATGGTTCGAGAAGTTCCGCAGCAACTACCTGGATGTGAGCAACGACCCGCTGTATCCTTTCGGCTATGGCTTGAGCTACACCACCTTCCAGTACAGTGACATCACGCTCAGCTCCAAGCAACTGAATGCGGACGGCAAGCTGACCGCTTCCGTAACCGTAACCAATACGGGTAACTACGATGCAGATGAAATCGTACAGCTCTATATCCGCGACTTGGTGGGCAGCATTACCCGCCCCGTGAAAGAGCTGAAAGGCTTCGAGCGCATCCACCTGAAAAAAGGCGAAAGCAAGCAGGTGACCTTCACCATTACCCCCGAATTGCTGAAGTTCTACAACTACGACATACAGTATGTATACGAACCCGGCGAGTTCCATGTAATGATTGGACCCAACAGCCGCGATGTAAAGACTACGAGTTTTGAGTTGAAATAGGTATAGTTTTGCTTTTAGGTAAGAGGGCAGTCCGCGAAAACCGGGCTGCCCTTTTTTAACACCGTCACCAAATCTTTTTTGCATTTTGATTGTTCAGAGGAGAAACTGAATGATTTATCCACTAAAAAATCAATGTAATGAAGAAGAACCTAAACCTTCCCAAGAAGAAAACCGGAAGACTGAGAAACCTATTTCTGACGGTGTGCCTGCTGGCAAGTGTCGCCGCATCGGCGCAGGAGAAAACAGTAACCGGTACCGTGACCGATGCCCTGGGTGACCCGCTGATTGGTGCCACCGTATTGGTGCAGGGAACCTCCAATGGCGTGATTACCGACATAGACGGCCGGTACTCCATCCAGGCCACCCCGGAGAACACATTGGATTTTTCCTATGTAGGCATGGTGAAGCAAGCTGTCAAGGTAGGCAGCCAGTCGGTAATCAACGTCCAGATGAAAGACGACTCGCAGATGCTGGCCGAAACCGTTGTCATCGGTTATGGCAGCGCCAAGAAGCGAGACCTTACGGGCTCCATCACCAACATTAAAGGCGACGAAATCGCCAACAAGCCGGTGGTCAACCCCGTATCCGCACTGCAAGGAAAGATTGCCGGCGTGCAGGTGATAAACTCCGGCAAGGCAGGCTCCGACCCGGAAATCCGTGTACGCGGAACAAACTCCATCAACGGCTACAAGCCACTCTATGTGGTGGACGGACTGTTCAACGACAACATCAACTTCCTGAATCCGCAGGACATCGAATCCATGGAGATACTAAAAGACCCGTCGTCGCTCGCCATCTTCGGTGTGCGCGGTGCCAACGGCGTGATTATCATCACCACCAAGAAGGCGAAAGAGGGACAGACACGCGTCAATATCAACGGCTCGTTCGGTTTCAAGTCCGTCACCGACAAAATTGCACTGACGGATGCCGAAGGCTTCAAACTGCTGTACAACGAACAGTTGAGGAATGAAGGCAACCCGGAATACAACTTCTCGGACTGGACGGGAAACACCAACTGGCAGGATGAAATCTTCCAGACTGGGTTCATCACCAACAACAACATCAGCATCACGGGTGCCTCGGACAAGAACAGCTTCTATCTCGGTGCGGGCTATGCCTACGAACAAGGCAACATCAAGCACGAGAAGTACAGCAAGATTACGCTGAACATCAGCAACGACTATAAAGTGACGGACAACCTCAAGGTAGGTTTTCAATTCAACGGGGCACGCATGCTGCCCGCCGACACGAAGAGTGTGGCTACAGCCCTGCGCGCAGCTCCGGTGGCGCATGTATTCAACTCCGAGTACGGCCTCTACACCTCACTGCCCGGATTCCAGAAGGCACAGATGAACAACCCGATGGTGGACGTAGACCTGAAGGCGAATACAACGAAAGCCGAGAACTACCGTGGCTCGGGCAACGTGTACGGGCAATGGGATTTCCTGAAACACTTCCAGTTCAAGGCCATGTTCTCCCTGGACTATGCCTCGAACAGCACACGGACATACACCCCGGTTATCCAGGTATATGACGCAAGCGTCGAGGGAGACATAGCCACGCTGGGCAACGGCAAGACCGGAGTGTCCCAAGCCAAAGAAACGGAAATGAAGGTACAGAGCGACTATCTGCTGACCTACACCAACTCCTGGGGAGACCACAGCGTGACGGCCACAGCCGGTTTCACCACCTACTACAACAAGCTCGAGAATCTGAACGGCGCCCGTACCCAAGGGGTAGGCCTGGTCATTCCGGACAATCCCGACAAATGGTACGTAAGTATCGGCGACGCAGCCACCGCCACCAACGGAAGTACGCAGTGGGAGCGCTCCACCGTGTCCGTGCTGGCACGCGTGCTCTACAACTACAAGGGCAAGTACCTGTTCAACGGCTCCTACCGCCGCGACGGTTCTTCCGCCTTCTCCTACACCGGCAACCAGTGGCAGAACTTCTACTCCGTCGGCCTGGGCTGGCTGATGAGCGAGGAAGCATGGATGAAGGACATCACCTGGCTGGATATGCTGAAACTGAAAGGCTCATGGGGCACACTGGGCAACCAGAACCTGGACCGCGCCTATCCCGCCGAACCGTTGCTGACGAATGCCTACTCCGCCGTGTTCGGCACCCCGTCTGCCATCTATCCGGGCTACCAGCTTGCCTACCTGCCCAACCCCAAACTGCGCTGGGAGAAGGTGGAAGCCTGGGAAGCCGGTGCAGAAGCCAACTTCCTCCGCAACCGCCTGCACTTTGAAGGGGTGTACTACAAGAAGAAAACCAAAGACCTGCTGGCCGAAGTGCCGGGCATCTCGGGCACCGTACCGGGTATCGGAAACCTTGGCTCCATCGAGAATTCGGGCGTAGAGCTTGCCTTGAGCTGGCGCGACCGGATAGGCAACTGGAACTACAACATCGGAATGAACCTTGCCACCATCAAGAACAAGGTACTGAGCCTCGTGCAGGAAGGCTACTCCATCATAGCCGGAGACAAGCAGCAGAGCTACACAATGGCAGGATACCCCATCGGCTACTTCTACGGCTACAAGGTGGAAGGCGTCTACCAGACCCAGGAGGAGATTGAGCACTCTCCCAAGAACACACTGGCAACCGTCACCCCGGGCGACCTGAAATTCCGCGACGTGAACGGTGACGGTGAAATCACCACGGCAGACCGTACGATGATTGGTAATCCTACACCCGATGTCACCTACGGCTTCACGCTCGGCCTGGGCTACAAGAACTGGGAGCTTGCCGTTGACATGATGGGACAAGGCGGCAATCAGATTTACCGTACCTGGGACAACTACAACTGGAGCCAGTTCAACTTTATGGAGCAACGCATGGACCGCTGGCACGGTGAAGGGACCAGCAACACCCAGCCGCTGCTGAACACCAAGCATACCATCAACAATCTGAACTCCGAGTATTACATAGAGGACGGCTCGTTCTTCCGCATCCGTAACGTGTCGCTGGCATACAACTTCGACAAGGCGCTGATTTCGAAGATAGGCATGCAGGCGCTGAAGCTCTACGTGAACATACAGAACCTGAAGACGTGGAAGCACAACACCGGATATACCCCGGAACTGGGCGGAAGTGCCATCGCCTTCGGGGTGGACGACGGCAGTTATCCGATGCCGGCGATTTATACGTTCGGATTTAATCTGACGTTCTAAAAGCCTCTCCCCTAAAAAAGAGTAACTTCAAACCTCCCCCGACTCCTTCAAAGGGAACGGGGAATGAAAAATATAAATTTATGAAACTGATAAAATACATATTTACATTGCTGGTGGGTGCAACAGCCCTCTCACTGACATCCTGCAACGACTTCCTGGACCGCGATCCGCTGGGGCAGTTCACGGAAGATGACTCTCCCAACGCCCTTGTAGGCGGGAAGATATTCAACGTCTACTACCTGATGCGCTCGTACGACATCACTGCCGGTATTCCTGCTTTTATGGTGCACATGGTGCGCAGCGAGGACTCCGAGAAAGGCAGTGACGCCGGCGACGGCAGCAACGAGGCCGCCATGTGGGACGACTTCGAATACACTGCCTCCAACGGGCCGCTCAGCGCCTATTGGGGACAGAACTACAAAATCATCTACCAGTGCAACGAAATCCTGGACGACATTGAGAAGAGCGGACACAAGGACGACACCGAAGCCATCCGCAACCGCGGCGAAGCGCTCTTCTTCCGTGCCTGGTGCTACTTCAACCTGGTACGCGCCTTTGGCGAAGTGCCGCTGGTCACCATCAAGGTAGTGGAAGCCTCCGATGCCAACGTGCCCAAGACCACGGCGGAAAAGATATACGAACAGATTGACAAAGACCTGACCGAAGCCGAAGAATGCCTGCCCCTGCGGTGGGACAGCGACTATACGGGACGGCTGACCTGGGGCGCCGCACGCTCCCTGCACGCACGCACCTATATGATGCGGAACGATTGGGACAATATGTACACAGCCTCCACCGAAGTGATAAAGTCGGGCATCTACAACCTGAATACACCGGTCGACAAAGTCTTCACCGTAGAAGGGGAAAACTGCGGCGAGAGCATCTTCGAACTGCAATGCGAAGCCACCGATGCCATGAAAGAGGATGCCAGCATCGGCAGCCAGTTCTGCCAGGTGCAAGGGGTGCGCGGAGCCGGCGAGTGGGACCTGGGATGGGGCTGGCACATGGCCACCAAACTGATGGGAGAAGCCTTTGAGCCGGGCGACCCGCGCCGGAACGCCACATTGCTCTACTTCCGCCGCAGCACGGACGAGCCCATCACACCGGAGAATACCAACCAGCCTTATGGCGAGTCACCCGTATCCACCGCCATGGGTGCCTACTTCAACAAGAAGGCCTACACGGACCCGACACTGCGCCGCAAGTACAGCCGTATGGGTTTCTGGGTAAACATCCGCCTCATCCGCTATCCGGACGTGCTGCTGATGGCTGCCGAAGCCGCCAACGAGAAAGGGCTGACGGGCGAAGCCGCCGGGTATCTGGAACAAGTACGCGCCCATGCCCGCGGCACACTGGCAGACGTGCTTCCGAAGGTAGAATCTGCCAGCCAGTCCGTGCTGCGTGACGCCATTCGCCACGAACGCCGCGTAGAGCTGGCATTGGAACCCGACCGCTTCTACGACCTCGTGCGCTGGGGCATTGCCAAAGAAGTGCTGCAAGCTGCCGGAAAGAATTACCAGGACAAGAATGCACTACTGCCTCTGCCCCAGACAGAGATAGACAAATCGAACGGAGTACTGGTACAGAACCCCGACTATTGATACCCGGCCAAAGGAAACAGCCGACCCAATCAATGGCAAAAGGTCTATTTCATAACTTGCTTTCAATCAAAGCATTGCTACTGCAAAGAGCTGCAAACTTTTTGCAGTGGCACTGCAAAAGTGTTGCAGTAGCGCTGCAAATCGTTTGCAGTATCACTGCAGAGAAATTGCAGCACCGTTGCAAAGAAGTCATAGCGCCACTGCAATAGAGTGACGGCAATCTAAAAACAATGAAAGGAACATACTTACAAACAATTAATTCAATATGAATATGAAGAAAATTTTCAAGAGAACAAGTCTGCTGCTCGCGACCGCTTTAATAGGCGTCACCGTGCAGGCGCAGAAGTCTCCGCAGGACATGGACCGCTTCATCGACGCACTGATGCGCCGGATGACTGTGGAAGAGAAAATCGGCCAGCTCAACCTGCCCGTGACCGGAGAAATCACCACCGGTCAGGCAAAGAGCAGCGACGTGGCCAAGAAGATTGAGCAGGGGCTCGTGGGAGGGCTTTTCAATCTGAAAGGAGTGGCCAAGATACGCGACGTACAGAAACTGGCCGTAGAGAACTCCCGCCTGGGCATCCCCCTGCTGTTCGGCATGGATGTGATACATGGCTATGAGACCATCTTCCCCATCCCCCTCGGCCTCTCCTGCACGTGGGACATGGCAGCCATCGGGCAGTCTGCCCGCATCGCCGCCATCGAAGCCAGTGCCGACGGTATCTCATGGACATTCAGTCCGATGGTAGACATCAGCCGTGACCCACGCTGGGGACGTGTATCCGAGGGTTCGGGCGAAGACCCGTTCCTCGGAGGTGCCATCGCCCGCGCCATGGTGTTGGGGTATCAGGGAAAAGACCTGAACGACCAACTGAAACGGAACGACGAAATCATGGCATGCGTCAAGCACTTCGCACTGTACGGTGCCGGAGAAGCCGGACGCGACTACAACACCGTAGACATGAGCCGCAACCGCATGTTCAACGAATACATGTACCCCTATGAAGCAGCCGTCCATGCCGGAGTGGGCAGTGTAATGGCCTCTTTCAACGAAGTGGACGGTGTGCCCGCCACCGCCAACCGCTGGCTGATGACAGACGTGCTGCGCAAACAATGGGGCTTCAACGGTTTTGTGGTGACCGACTTTACCGGTATCTCCGAAATGGTGGAGCACGGCATCGGTGACCTGCAGACCGTTTCCGCCCGTGCGCTCAACGCCGGTGTGGACATGGATATGGTGAGCGAAGGTTTCGTGGGCACGTTGAAAAAGTCGCTCACCGAAGGCAAAATAACCATGAAGACGCTGGATGCAGCCTGCCGCCGCATCCTTGAAGCGAAATACAAGTTAGGGCTGTTCGATGACCCTTACAAATACTGCGACCTCAGCCGTCCCGCACGCGACATCTTCACGCGCGAGCACCGCGACGCCGCACGCCGGATTGCCGCCGAAAGCTTTGTGCTGCTGAAAAACGAACCTTTTGAGGGACAAGGCAAGAAGTCTTCTCGTCCCGTCCTTCCTTTGGAGAAGCAAGGCACCGTCGCCGTCATCGGCCCCCTGGGCAATACCCGCAGCAACATGCCCGGTACCTGGAGTGTTGCCGCACGCCTGGACGACTATCCCTCTCTGTACGAAGGATTGAAAGAAATGACAGCCGGCCGGGTGAACATCACCTACGCCAAAGGCAGCAACCTCATCGGTGATGTAGCCTACGAGGAACGCGCCACCCTATTCGGCCGATCGCTGAGCCGGGACAACCGTACGGATAAGGAACTGCTGGACGAAGCTTTGAAGGTAGCCTCCGGTGCCGACGTGATTGTAGCCGCCCTGGGCGAGTCTTCCGAAATGAGCGGTGAAAGCTCCAGCCGTACCGACCTCGACATCCCCGACGTGCAACGCACCCTGCTGGAAGCCTTGCTGAAGACCGGAAAGCCCGTTGTACTGACCCTCTTCACCGGCCGACCGCTGACGCTCACCTGGGAGCAGGAACATGTGCCCGCTATCTTGAACGTATGGTTCGGTGGCAGTGAAGCGGCATACGCCATCGGCGACGTACTGTTCGGTGACGTGAACCCAAGCGGTAAGCTGACCATGACTTTCCCGAAGAACGTAGGGCAGATACCTTTATTCTACAACCACAAGAATACCGGTCGCCCGCTGGCTGCCGGCAATTGGTTCGAGAAGTTCCGCAGCAACTATCTGGATGTGGACAATGAACCGCTGTATCCCTTCGGCTACGGGCTCTCATACACCACTTTCCAGTACAGCGACATCGCCCTCAGTACCCCGGTCATGGGACAAAATGGCTCCACCACTGCCGTAGTCACCGTGACCAATACCGGTAAGCGTGACGGCGCAGAAGTCGTGCAGCTCTATATCCGCGACCTCGTAGGCAGCATTACCCGCCCCGTACGCGAGCTGAAAGGCTTTGAAAAGGTGTTCCTGAAAGCGGGCGAAAGCAAGACCGTATCCTTCAAGATTACCCCTGAGCTGCTCCGCTTCTACGACTACGACCTCAACCACGTGGCCGAGCCGGGAGATTTCGATGTGATGATAGGTGGCAGCAGCCAGGCAGAAAAGATAGCCCGACTGACACTGAAATAAAATAAAATATTTAATATTGCACTCTAAAAACAAGAAAACATGAGATATACTACTTTACTCCTTTGTTTTTGCAGCATTCTGCTCCTTGGCAGCTGCAAGAGCCAGCCCTCCGCACAGAACGGACAGCCGCTGGAAGTGATGACGTTCAATGTCCGCCTGGATATTCCTTCGGACAGTGTAAACAACTGGAATTACCGCAAGGGTGACGCCTGCCGTATGATAGCCTACTACAGCCCCGACTTGCTGGGCATGCAGGAAGTGCTTCACAACCAAATGGAAGACCTAAAACGCGGGCTGCCGCAATACACAGCACTCGGTGTGGGGCGCGACGACGGCAAGGAAGCAGGCGAATACTGCCCGATATTCTTCCGGACCGACCGGTTTACACTGTTGGAATACGGCAATTTCTCCCTCAGCGAGCAACCCGAAACTATCGGCATCAAGGGCTGGGACGCTTCCTACAACCGTGTCACCACCTGGGCGATACTGCAGGAAAAGAACAACGGACAAAAGTTTGTATATTTCAACACCCATCTGGACAACGACGGAAAGACAGCCCGCAAAGAGGGCGTGCAACTCATTCTCGACAAAATCAAGGAGATAGCACCGGACATGCCCGCCATCATCACCGGTGACTTTAACTGTACGCCCGGTGAAGAACCTCTGCAAACGCTGGAAAAGGGAGGAATGGAAAATGCCGCAAAGACAGCTGCCGTCACCTACGGTCCGTCCTGGTCTTTCCATGACTTCGGCCGTCTGCCGGTGGAGGAACGCGTACTGCTGGACTATGTCTTCGTGACCAAAGGCGCAAAGATAGACCGCTACCGCGTTATCCAAGACAAACCGGAGAACAGTTATCTTTCTGACCACTGTCCTATACTTGTTGAATTGACCGTGCAATGAATATAGATAAGTAAATGATAAAAAAACAAGTAAGCATTGGTACAATGAAAATACAATACAGTTTATTATTGTTCCTGCTGTTGCTCGGTTTCACGCAATGCAAAAGCCCCGCCGCCAAAGAAGACCGGCTGAGCGACGATGCCCTGATGGACACCGTACAGCGCCGTACCTTCAACTACTTCTGGGAAGGTGCCGAGCCCAACAGCGGACTGGCACGCGAACGCATCCACATAGACGGTGTCTATCCGGAGAACGACCAGAACGTAATCACGTCCGGTGGAAGCGGCTTCGGCATCATGGCTATACTTGCCGGTATAGACCGCGGCTATGTCACCCGCCAGGAAGGGCTGGAACGAATGGAGAAAATCGTCTCCTTCCTCGAAACCGCTGACCGTTTCCACGGTGCCTACCCGCACTGGTGGTATGGCGATACGGGCAAGGTGAAACCCTTCGGGCAGAAAGACAATGGCGGCGACCTGGTAGAAACAGCCTTCATCATGCAGGCGCTGCTCTCCGTCCACCAGTACTACATCGACGGTTCGCCCGCCGAGCAAGCCCTCGCCGCCCGCATCGACAAGTTGTGGCGCGAAGTGGACTGGAACTTCTACCGCCAGAACGGCCAGAACGTGCTCTATTGGCACTGGAGTCCGGAATACGGTTGGGAAATGAACTTTCCCGTACACGGTTACAACGAATGCCTCATCATGTATATCCTTGCTGCCGCCTCGCCTACCCACGGCGTGCCTGCAGCAGTCTATCACGAGGGCTGGGCGCAGAACGGGGCCATTGTAGACCCTCATAAAGTGGAGAATATCGAGTTGCATCTGCGCTATCAAGGCACAGAAGCCGGACCGCTCTTCTGGGCACAATACTCGTTCCTCGGCCTCGACCCCATCGGGCTGAAGGATGAATACTGCGCCAACTACTTCGACGAGATGCGTAACCTGACGCTTGTGAACCGTGCCTACTGTGTCCGCAACCCCAAGCACTACAAAGGTTTCGGGCCCGACTGCTGGGGACTGACAGCCAGCTACTCCGTCAACGGATATGCCGCCCACGCTCCCAACGAACGCGACGACCAGGGAGTCATCTCTCCAACTGCCGCCTTGTCATCCATCGTCTATACCCCGGAACAGTCGTTGCAAGTGATGCGCCACCTCTACGAGATGGGAGATAAGGTCTTCGGCCCCTATGGCTTCTACGATGCTTTCAGCGAAACGGACAACTGGTATCCGCAGCGCTACCTCGCCATTGACCAGGGCCCGATAGCCGTCATGCTCGAGAATTATCGGTCGGGACTGCTGTGGAAGCTCTTCATGAGTCATCCGGATGTGCAGAAAGGGTTGAAGGAGTTGGGGTTCTCAACAGTCAGCAAGTAACTTACTATCATAAAAAATCCCCTTCTGAAACTTGTATTCTCTGATGAATAGCGAGGTACAAGTTTCAGAAGGGGATGTATTTACAACCTATTCACCGCCGCCACCAGAACCACTGCCACCGCTCTTCACATCATCATTGCTGATAGTGCGCGCAGCCTTTTTCACGCTTGCCTTCAACTCACCGATACGGTAGCTGACGCTTATGCCGAAGCGTTGGCGGCTGTACTTATAATTGCTTTCCCGTATAAAACCGCTGCCTTCGGTGGTGGAGCTTTGGTCCATATACTTCTTGAAGAAGTTGCTGGCAAAGGCAGACAAGGTGAGGCGCTTGTCCAGGAAGGACTTGTTGACGCTCAAGCCATAATCAAAGAAGCTGCTGCCCTTACCTTGCAGCATAATCCACGGCGTCTGTCCGAAGACATTCAGACTGATGCGCCAGTCATGGGGCAGCGTCTGCTGTGCACCGCCGTAGGCAAAGAGGCTCCAGCCATCGTTACGCATGCCTTCACTGCCCTCCAGATAAGAGTAATTGCCGCTCATGTTCATGTAGATACGTGTACGTGGAGTGGCATTCCAGTTGACGTAGCCGTTCACACTGGCATAACGGGTCTTGCCGATGTTGGCATAGGTAGAATAAAGCACATCCTTGCCCGTGGGATTCTTCAATCCCTCAATCTCCGTATCGGGCATGAGCCTTGTCACATTCTCAATACTGTTGTTGGTAAACGAGTAACGGGCCGAGATATTGATGTTGAACTTCTGTGTGAAGTTACTGTAACTCAAGTTGAAAGCATGGCTCTTCTCGCTGTCCAGCTCCGGATTACCCTGGCTGATGTAGGAGGGGTCCGTATCATTCAGATAAGGATTCAGAGACCAGATTCCCGGACGATAGATACGCATGTTGTATCCTAAACGCAGATTGGACATATCCGTCAGCTTGTAGCCGATAGAAGCGGAAGGCACTACGTCGTCAAAGTTCTTTGTGAAATCCTCGCCGCGGCCCACCAGATACTTCACATCTTGGATGGTATGCTCGTAGCGTAATCCCAAACGGCCCGAAAGTCTCTTCACCTTCA
>ERZ1026993.266-NODE-266-length-16577-cov-7.159908_pt1 | contig 16577 bp, 10 predicted proteins | sample MGYA00519454_ERZ1026993 | MGnify/ENA primary metagenome ERZ1026993 (study PRJEB26926, sample SAMN06164552) | human gut metagenome | biome: ENVO:00009003; feature: ENVO:2100002; material: ENVO:00002003 | host: Homo sapiens | place: USA | collected 2012 ...
GATCGTCGGCAGCGTCAGATGTGTATAAGAGACAGGTCTTTCCGCAGTGTGATTGCAAAAATGTTTGGTACAGACGAAAATTATGACGTAATCGTAAATCCGGATAAAGGCGATTTCGAAATATGGCGTAATCGAGAAGTAGTAGCAGATGATGAATTAACTAATCCGAATGCACAAATCTCGTTAACAGAAGCTCGTAAAATAGACAGCTCATACGAGGTAGGCGAAGAAGTAACAGATGAAGTTATATTCGAAAAATTTGGTCGCCGTGCAATTCTGAATCTTCGCCAGACATTAGCTTCCAAGATTTTGGAACTGGAAAAAGATAGTTTATACAACAAATACATAGACAAAGTTGGAACTGTCATCAGTGCAGAAGTATACCAGATTTGGAAAAAGGAAATCTTGCTGCTGGATGATGAAGGCAATGAACTGTTATTGCCCAAAACAGAACAGATTCCGAGTGACTTCTACCGCAAAGGCGAAACAGCTCGTGCTGTCGTAGCTCGCGTTGACAACAAAAACAACAATCCTAAGATTATATTGAGCCGTACTTCTCCAATGTTCCTCCAGCGCTTGTTCGAACAGGAAGTTCCGGAGATCAACGACGGATTGATTACAATTAAAAAGATTGCCCGCATTCCGGGAGAACGTGCGAAGATTGCAGTAGAATCTTACGACGAACGTATCGATCCGGTAGGTGCTTGTGTAGGTGTAAAAGGTTCTCGTATACATGGTATTGTACGTGAATTGCGTAACGAGAATATTGATGTAATCAATTATACATCAAACATCCAGCTGTTTATACAGCGTGCCTTAAGTCCGGCAAAAGTTTCTTCTATCGTAATGCACGAAGAAGAAAAGAAAGCAGAAGTATATTTGAAACCGGAAGAAGTATCTTTGGCTATCGGTAAAGGTGGTCTTAATATTAAGCTGGCAAGTATGCTGACTGAATATACAATTGATGTATACAGAGAATTGGACGAAAATGCAATGGATGAAGACATCTATTTGGATGAATTCAAAGATGAAATCGATGAATGGGTAATCAATGCCATCAAGAGTATCGGTATTGATACTGCAAAAGGTGTATTGAATGCTCCACGTGAAATGCTGATAGAAAAAGCAGATTTGGAAGAAAACACAGTGGACGATGTGCTGAAGATTTTAAAAGCAGAGTTTGAAGAATAGTTTACAGAAACCGGCAAAAACATCGTTCATTGGTGAACAACAGTCGTGAGTAGTAACTTTTTTCAGAACTCTATTAAAAAATTAGATAAACGTATGACGATTAGACTAAATAAAGTAACACGAGATTTAAATGTAGGAATCACCACAGTAGTAGACTTTTTACAAAAAAAAGGATATACTATTGAAGCGAATCCGAATACTAAAATTACTGATGAACAGTATGCTGTACTTGTAAAAGAGTTCAGTAAAGATAAAGATTTAAAAATAGAGTCTGAAAAAATTATTCAGGAACGACAGAATAAAGAACGCAACAAAGCCTCTGTTTCTATTGAAGATCTTCAACCGGAAACAAAAAAGCCTGAAGTAATAGAGACTGTTGTTCCGGATGATGTACGTCCTAAATTCAAACCTGTCGGTAAAATTGATTTAGACAGCTTCAACAAAAAGAAGACGAAACCAGTTGCTACCGAACCTGCTAAAGACGAAGATGTTCATTCTACAGTAGATTCTGTAATCGCAGAAAAACCTGCTGTAACAGAACAGGCTACCCCTAAATTTGATAATATTCAACAAAATAATACAGAAGCAGTCAATAATACGATTACACCATCAAAAGCGGAAGACGTAAACTCAACGACCACTTCTAATGAAACAGTTAAACCGGATACAAAAGAAGAAGATTTGAAACAAGAGGTAATGGAGGAGAAAAAAGAAACCCCAGAAGTACACAATGTGCAGCTTGAGAAAGAAGACGATGTATTTAAAATTCGTCCTACTGAATTTAAATCCAAAATCAATGTAGTGGGACAAATTGACTTGGCTGCACTGAATCAGTCGACACGTCCGAAAAAGAAGACCAAAGAAGAAAAACGTAAAGAGCGAGAAGAAAAGGATAAACAGCGTCAGGAGCAGCGCAAACAAATGAAAGATGCTATCATCAAAGAAATTCGTAAAACGGATGAAAAAGGTGATAGATCTGACTCTGATGATGCTTCAAAGAAAAAGAAACGCAACCGGATTAACAAAGAACGTATTGACATCAATGCTGTAAATACGTCTAACAATGGTGCAGCACGTAATGATCGTGCTAATAAAGGCAATGTTCAGAATACGAACAAACACGCAAATAAAGATCGCTTTAAGAAACCGGTTATCAAGCAAGAAGTTAGCGACGAAGATGTAGCTAAGCAGGTAAAAGAAACTTTAGCACGACTTACTAATAAAGGTAAGAATAAAGCAGCTAAATACCGTAAAGAAAAACGTGAATCTATCCAGAACCGCCAATTGGAACAGGAGGAACTGGAACAGGAAGAAAGCAAGATATTGAAGCTTACCGAGTTTGTGACTGCAAACGAGTTGGCCAACATGATGGACATCTCTGTAACACAAGTTATCTCTACTTGTATGAGTGTCGGTATCATGGTTTCTATCAACCAGCGTCTGGATGCAGAAACAATCAATCTGGTAGCAGAAGAATTTGGATACAAAACTGAATATGTCAGCGCAGAAGTAGCTCAGGCTATCGAAGAAGAAGCTGATGCAGAAGAAGATTTGCAGCCACGTGCTCCGATTGTAACAGTAATGGGACACGTTGACCACGGTAAAACATCTCTGTTGGACTATATCCGTAAAGCAAACGTAATTGCAGGAGAGGCTGGTGGTATTACCCAGCACATCGGTGCATACAATGTGAAACTGGAAGATGGACGTAAGATTACTTTCCTCGATACTCCGGGACACGAAGCATTTACAGCGATGCGTGCTCGTGGTGCTAAGGTTACCGACGTAGTAATTATTATTGTAGCAGCCGACGACAATGTCATGCCTCAGACCAAGGAAGCTATCAACCATGCTATGGCTGCAGGAGTGCCTATTGTATTTGCAATTAACAAAGTTGATAAGCCTAACGCCAATCCGGACAAGATTAAAGAAGAATTGGCTGCGATGAACTTCCTTGTTGAAGAATGGGGAGGTAAATATCAGTCACAAGATATTTCTGCAAAAAAAGGTACTGGTGTACCAGAATTGCTGGAAAAAGTATTGCTGGAAGCAGAAATGTTGGACTTGAAAGCTAATCCAAACCGTAAAGCAACAGGTTCTATCATTGAATCGTCTTTGGATAAGGGACGTGGATATGTAGCAACTGTACTGGTATCGAACGGAACTCTTCACGTAGGAGACATCGTATTGGCAGGTACATACTATGGTAAGGTAAAAGCTATGTTCAACGAACGTAACCAACGTCTGAAAGAAGCAGGACCGGCAGAACCTGTATTGATTCTGGGATTGAACGGAGCACCTGCAGCAGGTGATACATTCCATGTATTCGATACCGATCAGGAAGCACGTGAAATTGCCAACAAGCGTGAGCAGTTGCAACGTGAGCAAGGATTGCGTACTCAGAAAATGCTTACTTTGGATGAAGTGGGCCGCCGCTTAGCTTTGGGTGACTTCCATGAATTGAACGTAATCGTCAAAGGTGACGTAGACGGTTCTGTAGAAGCTTTGAGTGACTCGTTGATTAAGTTGTCAACAGAACAGATTCAGGTTAATGTAATCCATAAAGGTGTGGGTCAGATCTCTGAATCGGATGTTTCTTTGGCAGCAGCTTCAGATGCTATCATCGTTGGTTTCCAGGTACGCCCATCAAGCAATGCAGCTAAACTGGCAGAACAGGAAGGTGTAGATATCCGCAAATACTCTATCATCTACGATGCTATTGAAGAAGTAAAAGCTGCAATGGAAGGTATGTTGGCTCCGACATTGAAAGAACAGGTAACAGCTACTATCGAAGTGCGTGAAGTCTTCAACATCAGCAAAGTAGGTATGGTTGCTGGTGCTATGGTAAAAACTGGTAAGGTTAAACGTTCGGATAAGGCTCGTCTGATTCGTGATGGTATCGTTGTATTTACCGGTTCAATCAACGCTTTGAAACGCTTCAAAGACGATGTAAAAGAAGTTGGAACAAACTTCGAATGCGGTATCAGTCTGACAAACTGCAATGATTTGAAAGTAGGCGACATTATTGAAACTTACGAGGAAATTGAAGTAAAACAGACTTTATAAGCTAATTATATTTATCTAAATAATGTCATCCTGAGCTTAGCGAAGGATCTGCTAATGCCGTTTGGATGTATGCAGTTCTATTACGCACTCAGAATGACATTATTTTTATTAATAAAATGACAACTCTCGACTTTGCAATTATAGGTATTATATTCATCGGAGCAATACTAGGCTTTACCAAAGGATTCATAAAACAACTGTCGTCTATTGTCGGGCTCATAGCCGGATTACTTCTGGCACGTGCCTTGTTTGCTTCTGTTGGAGAAAAACTGGCGGTTGAACTGGGAACCTCTGTTTCTATTGGACAAACAATAGCATTTTTTCTAATCTGGTTAGTAGTGCCTTTAACTATCTCTTTATTGGCTTCCATGTTATCACAAGCTGTAGAAGCCATTCATCTTGGCTTTATAAACAGATGGTTGGGAGCCGGACTGGGTGTCATTAAATTTGCTCTGCTTACAAGCATGATTGTTTATTTCATAGAATACATTGATTCTAAAGATAACTTAATTCAGTCAACCACAAAGAGCAAATCATTGTTATATTATCCGATAAAAGATTTCTCCGGAATATTTATTCCTAAAATTAAAAGTGTAACCAAACAACTAATAGATACTGATATTATATGCTACAAGAACCCAATAAATATGTGAAAGAACTCACTCAGGAGAAGTATAAATACGGCTTCACGACTGACGTTCACACAGATATTATCGAAAAGGGACTGAATGAAGATGTGGTACGGCTTATATCAGCCAAAAAAGGAGAACCGGAATGGTTGCTCGAATTCCGACTTAAAGCATATCGCTATTGGCAAACATTGGAAATGCCGACATGGGCACATCTGAATATCCCGGAAATAGACTATCAAGCTATTTCATATTACGCAGACCCAACAAAGAAAAAGGAAGGGCCCAAAAACTTAGATGAGGTTGATCCTGAATTATTAAAGACATTCAACAAACTGGGTATTCCTTTGGAAGAGCAAATGGCACTGAGTGGAATGGCAGTAGATGCTGTCATGGATTCTGTCTCGGTAAAGACTACCTTCAAAGAAACACTGATGGAAAAAGGTATTATCTTCTGTTCCATGAGTGAAGCTGTACGCGAACATCCTGACTTGGTAAAAAAATATCTTGGTTCTGTAGTAGGATACCGAGACAACTTTTTTGCTGCATTAAACTCTGCAGTGTTTAGCGACGGCTCGTTTGTATATATTCCAAAAGGGGTACGTTGTCCGATGGAACTTTCTACTTACTTCCGAATCAATGCAGCCAATACCGGACAATTTGAACGTACACTGATTGTAGCAGATGACGACAGTTACGTATCATACCTGGAAGGATGTACTGCACCTATGCGCGATGAGAACCAGCTGCATGCTGCTATCGTTGAAATTGTTGTATTAGACCGTGCTGAGGTGAAATACTCTACTGTGCAAAACTGGTATCCGGGAGATGCTGAAGGAAAAGGAGGAGTATACAACTTCGTAACAAAACGAGGAAACTGTAAAGGGGTAGACAGTAAACTGTCATGGACACAGGTTGAAACTGGTTCTGCCATTACATGGAAATATCCAAGCTGTATTCTAAGTGGTGACAATTCGACTGCTGAATTCTATTCTGTAGCGGTAACCAACAATTATCAACAAGCCGATACAGGTACAAAGATGATACACTTAGGAAAGAACACACGTTCTACAATTGTCAGCAAAGGTATCAGTGCCGGAAAAAGCCAGAATTCATACAGAGGCTTGGTTCGTGTGGCAGAAAAAGCAGAAAATGCACGCAACTACAGCCAGTGCGACTCTCTCCTGCTGGGAAGCCAGTGTGGAGCACACACCTTCCCCTACATGGATATTCACAATGATACTGCCATTGTAGAACATGAAGCAACCACGTCCAAGATTTCAGAAGATCAGGTATTCTACTGCAATCAGCGTGGTATATCAACGGAAGATGCTATCGGACTTATCGTCAATGGCTATGCTAAAGAAGTAATTAACAAGCTGCCCATGGAGTTTGCCGTAGAAGCGCAAAAATTACTCTCCATCTCATTGGAAGGCAGTGTAGGATAATATTAACGAAGAAACAACACGTATGTTAGAAATAAAAGATTTACATGCCACAATCAATGGCAAAGAAATTCTGAAAGGAATCAATTTAACGGTAAAAGCAGGTGAAGTACATGCCATCATGGGTCCTAATGGTTCTGGTAAAAGTACATTAAGCAACGTACTGGTAGGACACCCGGCCTATGAAGTAACAAAAGGAAGTGTGACTTTCGACGGAAAAGACCTTCTTGCTTTAAGCGCAGAAGACAGAAGCCACGAAGGCTTGTTTCTGTCCTTCCAGTATCCGGTAGAAATTCCGGGAGTAAGCATGGTCAACTTTATGCGCGCTGCCGTAAACGAACAGCGCAAATATAAAGGACTTCCGGCTTTATCTGCCAGCGAATTCTTAAAACTCATGCGCCAAAAGCGTGAAATCGTAGAACTGGACAGTAAATTGGCCAATCGTTCTGTAAACGAAGGTTTCTCGGGAGGTGAAAAGAAAAGAAATGAAATATTCCAAATGGCCATGCTGGAACCTAAACTCAGCATCCTCGACGAAACCGATTCAGGCTTGGACATTGATGCACTGCGTATTGTTGCAGAAGGAGTAAACAAGCTCAAGACTCCTGAAACAAGCTGTATTGTCATCACTCATTACCAGCGTTTGTTGGATTACATCAAGCCCGATATCGTACACGTACTCTATAAAGGAAGAATTGTAAAAACAGCAGGTCCGGAACTGGCTTTGGAACTGGAAGAAAAAGGCTACGACTGGATTAAAAAAGAATTGGGAGAATAAGCATGAAAGCAGAACAACAATATATTGATCTCTTCTCTCAATGTGAAGCCCTTATCTGCAAAAACAGTACAGAAGTACTCAACGCTCCCCGCGCAAAGGCTTTTGCTGATTTTGAACAGGCTGGCTTCCCCACAACGAAGCAAGAGAAATATAAATATACAGAAGTTAGCAAGTACTTTGCCCCCGATTATGGTTTGAATCTCAAACGACTGGAATTTCCGGTCAATCCGTATGAAGTATTCAAATGCGATGTGCCCAACATGAGTACATCCTTATACTTCGTGGTAAATGATACTTTCTACCAGCATACACAACCTACCGGACATCTTCCGGAAGGAGTGATTTTCGGCAGTTTAAAAGACGTTGCAACCAAACAGCCGGAGTTAGTCAAGAAGTACTACGGCCAACTGGCTGACACATCGAAAGATGGGGTGGTAGCATTCAACACCATGTTTGCACAGGACGGTGTATTCATGTATATACCGAAAAATGTCATTGTTGACAAACCCATCCAGTTAGTCAACATCCTCCGTGCAGATATCAACACAATGGTCAACCGCCGTGTTGTCATCGTGCTGGAAGATGGAGCACAAGCAAAACTGCTTGTATGCGACCATGCTATGGATGAAGTTAATTTCCTTTCTACCCAAGTCGTAGAAGTCTTTGTTGGCGAAAATGCCGTATTCGACTTATACGAACTGGAAGAAACTCATAATAGCACAGTACGCTTTAGCAATCTATATGTAAACCAAGAGGCAAACAGCAATGTTTTGCTCAATGGTATGACACTCCATAACGGCACAACCCGCAATACAACAGAGGTTACACTCTCCGGCCGTGGAGCAGAAATCAATCTGTGCGGTATGGCTATTGCCGATAAAAATGAACAGGTAGACAACCATACTTTTATCGACCACAAGGTTTCAGATTGTACCAGCAATGAGTTGTTCAAATACGTATTGGACGATCAGGCTGTTGGTGCCTTTGCAGGCAAAGTGCTGGTACGTGAAGGTGCACAACACACCTCTTCACAACAAACAAACCGTAACATTTGCGCGACCAAAGAAGCCCGTATGTATACACAGCCACAGCTGGAGATCTATGCAGATGATGTAAAATGCTCACACGGTGCTACCGTAGGTCAGCTCGATGAAAATGCATTGTTCTATATGCAACAACGTGGAATCAGCCTGAAGGAAGCACGTCTGCTACTGATGTTTGCTTTTGTCAACGAAGTCATCGACAACATCCGCATGGAAGCTCTTCGCGACCGTCTTCACCTGTTGGTTGAAAAACGTTTCCGTGGCGAACTGAACAAATGCCAAGGTTGTGCCATCTGTAAATAAATCTGTTTTGACACAAAGAAAAAGTCTGATATGTACGACATACAAAAAATAAGAGAAGATTTTCCTATACTGTCACGTACAGTATACGGCAAACCTCTAATCTACTTAGACAACGGGGCTACAACACAAAAGCCCCGTTGCGTAGTAGAATCAATTACAGACGAATATTATTCCGTCAATTCCAACGTACACCGGGGAGTTCACTTCCTTTCCCAGCAGGCTACAAATCTGCACGAAGCTTCCCGAGAAACAGTACGTAAGTTTATCAATGCACGTTCCACTTCCGAAATCATTTTTACCAGAGGTACTACCGAAAGTATAAACCTCGTAGCATCATCGTTTACCGACAGCCAGATGCAAGAAGGAGACGAAGTGATTGTATCGGTTATGGAGCACCACAGCAACATCGTATCCTGGCAGTTACAGGCAGCCCGAAAAGGAATCAAGCTGAAAGTCATCCCGATGAACGATCAGGGAGAATTGTTATTGGACGAATACGAAAAACTGTTTTCTCCGCGTACCAAACTGGTTTCCGTAGCTCATGTATCCAACGTATTGGGAACCATCAATCCAGTAAAAGAAATCACAGCCATTGCACATGCACATCAGGTACCCGTACTTATTGATGGGGCACAAAGTATCCCTCACATGAAAATCGACGTACAGGATATCGATGCCGACTTCTATGTATTCAGTGGTCATAAAATATATGCGCCTACCGGAATTGGTGTACTCTACGGAAAAGAAAACTGGCTCGACAAGCTCCCTCCTTATCAAGGTGGAGGAGAAATGATTCAGAATGTAAGTTTTGAAAAGACTACATTCAACGAACTTCCTTTCAAATTCGAAGCCGGAACTCCCGACTACATCGGTACCACTGCCCTGGCCAAAGCATTAGACTATGTTTCTGCCATTGGAATGGACAATATAGCTGCACATGAACATGAATTAACCATTTATGCCATGCAGCGTTTGAAAGAAATTCCTGGAATGCGTATCTTTGGCGAAGCAAAACACAAAGGAGGAGTTATTTCTTTCCTTGTCGGAGATATACACCACTTCGATATGGGAACATTGCTCGACCGATTAGGCATTGCTGTTCGTACCGGACATCATTGTGCCGAACCTCTGATGCACCGCTTAGGTATCGAAGGTACGGTTCGTGCCTCATTGGGATTATACAATACCAAAGAGGAAATCGATGCACTGGTAGCAGGCATAGAGAGAGTACGCAAAATGTTTGGATAAGTAATACACTCCAACCTTTGTTACTAATATTCACTTTTTAATTTATCCTATGAAGAAGCATTTATTCTGGAAAAAAAAGGTTACTGCTTTCAGTTTACTTTTAGCAGGCCTCAGCTCCCTTGTCCATGTACAGGCACAAGAAGCAACACGCAACTATTGGGAAGATGAAACCCGCTTTGAAGAGAATAAAGAAGCAGGACATGCTACCTATATTCCTTATACTTCTACCGCTTCTATGAAAGCGGACAAATATTACGATTTTCCATGGGAAACTCCTACCAAAGCAGCCTATCTGTCGCTCAACGGAGTATGGAAATTCCATTTCGTAGACGAACCATCCAAACGTCCCACCGATTTCTACAAGAAAGGATATGATGTATCCAAATGGGATAACATTGAAGTTCCGTCAAACTGGGAAATGAAAGGATACGACCATCCTCTTTACGTCAATGTAGACTATCCGTTCAAAGACAATCCTCCTTACATCCAGATGCGCGATGAGTTCAAAGGACAATATGGTGAAAATCCGGTAGGTTCTTATCAACGTACTTTCATGTTGCCTGCAGGATGGGATAAGAAACGTACTTTCCTTCACTTCGGAGGTATTTACAGTGCAGCCTTTGTATGGGTGAACGGAGAATACGTAGGTTACACACAAGGAGCCAACAACGACCACGAGTTCGACATCACTCCTTATGTGAAGAAAGGCAACAACAACGTATCTGTACAGGTATTCCGCTTCAGCGACGGCAGTTATCTGGAAGGACAGGATATGTTCCACATGAGCGGTATCTACCGTGATGTTTATCTGTTCTCTACTCCGAAGACATTCGTACGCGACCACTATATCACCAGCACACTGAACGAAGCTGATCATTATACATCAGGTACTTTCAATGTAGCACTGGACATCGACAACCGCGACGGTAAAGCAGACGAAAAAACTATCGAAGCTGAGTTGCTCGATCCGGAAGGCAAGACCGTTGCTACCTTCTCACAGAATGTACAGTTCAAAAAAGGCGAAAAGCAACAACAGATTGAGTTCAAGAAAGAAGGTTTGAAAGACCTGAAACTTTGGACTGCTGAAACTCCGGAACTCTATACCGTGATTGTGCGTCAGAAAGACAAAAAAGGCAAGGAGGAATCAGTATTCTCTACCAAATACGGATTCCGTCATATCGAAATCAAGAACAGTGTGGTACTTGTAAACGGCAAGAAAGTCTTGTTCAAAGGAGTAAACACACAGGATACACACCCCGAACTGGGTCGTGCCATTGATGTACCTATGATGCTGAAAGACATTCTGATGATGAAACGTAATAATGTCAACACCGTACGTACCAGCCACTATCCACGACAGGCTAAAATGTATGCCATGTTCGATTACTACGGACTTTACGTGATGGACGAAGCCGATGTAGAGTGCCACTTGAATTGGGCTAACCACAGCGGTGACAAGCAGCAAGAATGTATCTCCAGCCAGGAATCATGGAAACCAATGTATATCGACCGTACCGTACGTATGGTATACCGCGACCGTAACCATCCGTCTGTATTCTTCTGGTCATTGGGTAATGAGGCCTCTCCTGGTTCCAACTTCTATGCTACTTACGATGCAGTCCGCAAACTGGACAATCGCTACATCCACTACGAAGGATACCATAACGGATTTGGCGATGCCCCCAGCGACTTCGTATCGGTAATGTATCCTACACTGGAATGGATGGTATACAATTCGGATGCAAACCACAACGGTAAGCCGACTTTCATGTGCGAATATGCACACTGTATGGGTAATGCCTTGGGTAACTTCAAGGAATACTGGGACATGATTGAACGCAGCAAGAGTGCCATCGGTGGCTGTATCTGGGACTGGGTAGACCAGGCTATCTACGATCCGGCAGAACTGAAGTCAGGTAAAATCAAGACTGGTCTGCACAGTGGTTACGATTATCCGGGACCTCATCAGGGTAACTTTGTGAACAACGGTGTGATTACTGCCGACCGACACGAAACTCCGAAGTTGAATGAAATGAAACATGTATACCAATACATCAAATTCTCCAACTTCAACCCTGCTACTCAGACGCTGAGTCTGACAAACAAATACGATTTCACCAACCTCGACCAGTTCACTCTTTCGTATACAGTACTGAAAGACGGTAAACCGGTAGAAAGTGTACAAAACATCGCTATCCCTGCTACTGCTCCCGACCAGTCTGTTCAGATTGCGGCTCCGGTGAAAGCATTGGAAGCTGGAAGCGAATACTTCATCACTTTCGAAGTAAAACAGAAAGAAGATACACGTTGGGCAAAAGCCGGCCACATTGTAGCATCCAACCAGTTCTGTCTGCAGGAACGCCCAGCTATACTGAAAGCAGTAGAAGTAAGCAGCAAGGCACAGCCACTCAAAGTAGAAGAAACAGCTACAGCTTATACCATTTCCAACAATGTAGTAAAAATGGTATTCGACAAGAAATCTTCTCTGCTCACTGAGTACACATACGGTACCATGGCAGTATTGGCGCCCAACGGTGGATTCGTATACGATAACTTCCGCTGGATTGAAAACGATACCAACACAGACAAAGACAACAAAGTAAAAGATGCAGTTCCTACCGTAAAAGTTTCGGAAGACGGCAAATCGGTAGTTGTTACCGCTTCACGCGATGCACTTTGTCCTTACACACTGCAATACACCATCTATGCCAACGGAACAGTAGATGTAAAAGCTACATTCATGCCGGGTCAGGAAGGACTTCGCCGTATCGGTCTGAAAGCCCTCTTTGCCGAAGGTCTTGAAAATGTATCTTACTATGCACGCGGTCCTTGGGAAAACTACAGCGACCGTAAGATGGGTTCTTACTTCGGACGTTACGAAACAACCGTAAGCGACATGCAGGAAGAATACATGCACCCGCAAACCAGCGGCAACCGCGAAGACTTGCGCGAACTGGTGTTCACCAACAAGCAGCATAAGGGTATCCGTATCGAAACAGAAGGACAGGTAGGTTTCTCTCTGTTGCATCACGACGATGTCACCATGTCTGAAACCCGTCACCAGTGGGATTTGAAACCGTTGAAAGAAACCGTAGCTCACTTCGACTATATGCAGCGTGGTGTAGGTAACGGAAGTTGCGGCCCGCAAACCATCGAAAAATACTGGTGTCCGTCAAGTGGCATCTACTCATACACTTTGCGCATCAGTCCGGTGAAATAATCATCATTTAGATACATTTATGAAGGCTGTCTCAACTCACTTTGAGACGGCCTTTTTTGTATCCGGATATTCCATCCCCAACAATGCAGATAAAAAAAACTGGAGTTTGAAGCCGATACCTCTTGACAAACATATCATGTATATCATGCAACAAGAATAGAAAGGTAGTGACAGGCATGGGAGGCTTTAATCGCCGTCGTTGATTATAAAATCAACGCTGTTGGCTATACAGCCGGCGACGTCGTTCGTGCAGCCGACGCCGCCGAATAAAACGAACGAATAAGATCCTAAACTTATATCCATGGCAATGAGTTTATCCATTCTTTTTCATATGAATAAACCCATTACCGAGACTTTTTTATCCTTCCCCCTATCCCAATAAATACCAACAAATGGTGATTGTACCGCAACTATGCTTCCTGTAATTTTGCACCGGATTTCAAACAGGTATAAGGTATATGCGATATTTTCTGGTAGTTTTCTTGGCATGATAATAGCTGCAACCGATATCTTTTTTTCTGCTGTCAGAGTCAAGATCTTATCAAGTGTTTCTCTTAAATAAGATTCATTTACATAATAAGTTTTACCTGAATATTCATAAGGTGTATCTCCTCCCATTTGCTGTAAATGAAAGAAATGACTTACCACTACATTGACGGTGGCACTGCTGATGTCTAATTTATCTATATCAGATACAAACTGATTGTAGAAAAGTCCTCCAATCCCCTTTTTATTACGTAGTTTTAAAAGTTCAAGTGTTTGTGCTGCATAAATCTTATCTGGGTAATGTGCGGCCGAAACAATTTCGTCTTTAGTTTCTCCTTTGGCAAATAATGCCCATTTGGATAATATCCGGTCGTGTTTAATACCGTCTTTTTCATAAAAACGATCGAGCTTTACGGTAAAGTTACTTTCGTTGATAGGTACGGAAAATTTGAATCGGTCAAGAGCAACAACATCTTCATACGGACAAACTTCACCTAAGTAGACAGGAGTAGAACCAGAGGATGTATAACCTTTGATGATTACAAATTTATCTGTAATTTCTATGTTGGATATTTGGCAAGGGTAGGATGTGGATAGATAAGTTTTTAACTGGTTTTCAAATTGAATATCTTTTTCTGGGTAAATAGCAGATTGTTCTTTGGGGATGTCGTCGTTGCAGGCTGTTGTAATTAAAAATATGCTGCAAAAGAATAAGGTAGAAAGTCTTTTTACATTTAGCTCCATTGGATAAAGTTTAGTTTAGTAATTTTTCCTATTGTTAAAATGAGAAGAGTGGGGAAATACTGCATCTCATTTTTTCATGAAAAGAAAATAAATGTATAGGAAACGTATAAAAATAATACAAAAAAGAAGAAAACTTTATCTGGTGAAAATAATATGAAAACAAAAAGAGGCTGTCCCAAATAAACTTTGAACTATTCCCCTAAAGTCGTATGTATAGCTTTTGAGGACAGTTTCTTATGAGACAGTCTCTTTTTCCAGCCTATCCTGCAAGTGGTCTACATCGAACAAAAGAAAGTAACCAGAAACGGTACACTGAAATCGACCACAAAACCATGGAATACCGATACAATTACAAATTCCTGTCCGGCACAACGGGTAATAATAGGCAGTGTGGTATCCATGGTAGTCGCCCCACCCGATGAGATAGGAGCCAGATTGCCAAACCAGCGCACCAGTAAAGGAGCACACAGCAAAGTGATAATTTCCCGTGAAATATTGGAAAGCAAGGCAATGGTGCCTAACTCCGCTCCCCTGTACTCCGTAATAAAAATACTCGAAAGAGAATAATATCCAAAGCCGGAACCTACAGCCATACAGTCGGTCAGGCTCCGGTGAGGCAACAACAGACTGACTGCTGCCGCTCCAGCCAATGTTCCCAATATTGTCATCAGCGGAAGGAAAACCAGACGAGGATTCAGGGCACAGAAATTACGTATGGTCTGCGGATCGTTGCCTATACTTAAGCCCACACTGAACATCAGAGCACACAACGCATAAAAACTCAAGTTGCTCTGCTGAAAAGATGCAGGAATCCAACCACACATACCGGCTATTGTACCCAGTACAAAAAAGCCGACAATAATCAGACTTCCTTTCATTGCTCTGCCCCCTTTCTTCCATAGAGTACCTTCCACAGTCCCCATGCGCAAACACAACTTCCCAATACACAAGCCAGGGTAATCACTACAGCCTCTACTCCCAAAGTATGCAGATTTTCCATAATACGGCGATTCCCGCCTACTTCTGTCCCTAACAAAAACAGCAACAGCCAGATCAGTGCCGTAATAACCCGATGCACTCCCGTCATCCGCTGTTTCCTCAAGAGGAAGCCCAATGCAATCCCCCCTATCATGATACTAATCACTGTAAACATGCCTTCTACCGATTCGTTTAAACTGAAATGCAAAGATAGAAGAATAAAACGAGAGTTACGCTACTCTACTTTATAAGTTACCGCCAGTCCTTACAGGTAAAAACTCCAGTACTCACCCGATAGTACTGGAATTTTTTCATGGAAAAAGTACAGTACCGACTAGAAAGGAGTATTTAAAGTAAAAGCAGGAGTAAAATACGGTACAAACAATAAAGAGGTAAATCTACATTATTTGCTTTACACCCCACCTGTCACATCTTCCTGCAAAATGAAAGAAAAGACCTTCCCTTTTCAGACAAAATGCTCCCTGTCTATCCTATTTTTTCTAATTTTGCTGCAAAAATCGTAAAATGAGAAAGATAACCCACTATATTCTGTACATTCTGATTGCTTTTACAGCCCTTTTGAATATCCAATGCAGCGGAAACGGCAAGGAGAAAACACCGCTTCCGGAACTGGTTCATGCAGAATCCGTGATGTTTGATCATCCGGACAGTGCGCTTCATATTCTGGAGGCCATGCCGATGCCTTCAGCACGCCGGGATAAGGAGAACCATGCGCTGTGGTGTCTGCTGGTGACACAGGCACAAGTAAAACAAATTATAAAATTCTCTTCAGATTCCCTTGTTAGGATAGCATACGATTATTACAAGCCGACAAACAATGCCCGAAGAAAGGCGATGTCTGCTCTTTACATGGGGGATATTAATTATGAACTCGGCAATATAGAGGACGCCATGCAGTATTATCTTGAAGGCAAAACTGAAGTAGAGAAAACAGAAGATTATAAGACCGGATTTCTGATAATGTCTTCCCTAGGAAAGCTTTATTTGTATCGTAATTTTGAGGAATATGCCTTTGAAGCTTGTTCTAAAGCATACGATTATGCTGTAAAGGATTCAAATAAGAGGTATCAGATGGTGTCATTACAATATCTGGCCAGATGCTATTGTCTTTTGGATAAACTGCCTGCAGCGATAGAAACTTATCAGAAATGCATGGAGATTGCATTGGAACTAGGCCTTGAAAATGATGATTATTATTATGGTGTGCAACAAGAAATCGCTTTGGTATATACTAACAGCTGTGAATATGAGAAATCTTTGAGTATTTTGCGACCATTCCCTGTAAAATATCGTTCAAATTCATTAATAGGAAAGAATTTGTTTAGTTTAGGTAAATTAGATTCTGCTTTCTATTATTTAAACAAAGCATTGAATACTGATAATGCTGTCTCTTATACACATCTCCGAGCCAACGAGACACTGAGC
>ERZ1026993.316-NODE-316-length-15483-cov-9.544854_pt1 | contig 15483 bp, 7 predicted proteins | sample MGYA00519454_ERZ1026993 | MGnify/ENA primary metagenome ERZ1026993 (study PRJEB26926, sample SAMN06164552) | human gut metagenome | biome: ENVO:00009003; feature: ENVO:2100002; material: ENVO:00002003 | host: Homo sapiens | place: USA | collected 2012 ...
TTCCTTCGTGACCGCAGCTGTAAGTAATGTTGTATTTTGCCATAATTGTTTCTCCTTTCGTTGGCTTTGATGTTTACACCAGTAATATGAAACAAAAAAAGACACAGCCGAAGCCATGCCTTTGGTTTTTGATGAAATCGTCGCTTCATCTTACTTATTCCAATGAAACGCCTCCAGGAAATCTATATAATGGAAGCGGCGGTTCACCTGGATTCATTTCTTGTACTCCACATAAAACTCCTTTGTACTCTCCATGCCACACTTCTAATTTCCAATTATATTTTTCCGGAAATTTTCTCAGATCTTCATTCATTTTCTCTTTTCTCCTTTCGATGGCTTTATTATTTACACAAGGAATATGAAATAAAAAAAGACACAGCCGAAGCCATGTCTTTATTCTGTTTATTTTCTTGATGAAATCATCGTTTCATAGTCTCATCAAATTCAACATTATATTTTTCAGAAATAGATTTTGTAAGTTTCATACTTGTAATAATATTTTCAAACCCATACTCCTCATACAATACTGTTAATTCATCGAAAAGTAAAGTTCTATCGCTATATTTAAGTCTTCGGAAAGCTACCTCTTCAATTAAGTCTCCATTTTTATCTACTTTATCAAGATATATTTCTATATCAGTTGTAGAAGAAAAACAATCTTTGTATTTTTGTATTTTTATTATGTTTGTTGTTTTGATTTTCTGCTTTTCGATTAATTCTGATTCATACACTTTTTTATTTTCATTGAGAACATTTAAGAATTCTTTAGTTTCCACAATTTTACGATTTACATCATCTAAAAGATTTTTTAATCCATTAATTGTTGCTCCCTGTAATTCTTCTCTTTTAACTGATTTCATAATATTTTCCTCCATTCTTCTATTGAAACTCTTGTTTCTTTACCTACACAAAAGTTTCAATCAGGAGGAGGTTTCCCGATGATTTTTATTTTCTTTCTTCCCATAATCTCTTTTTCTCCTTTCGATAACTTTGATGTTTACACCTTTAATATGAGATAAAAAAAGACACAGCCGAAGCCGTGTCTTTGTCCTGTTTGTTTTTAATAAAAGTTTTTATATTTTTTCGCCACATAATGTCTTATTTTTCCATGCCTTTCATCCTCCATCCATTCGCCATTTTCGAATATATCTCGTAAACATTGATTCGCTTCACACTCCGTATCAAAAGCAAAGCAATCTTCCTTTTCTGACAAATCCGTATTGATGTAATCTGGGAATCCATAATGTTCTCGAATAATAGTGTAATATTCTTTACTCATAATTTTCTCTTTTCTCCTTTCGATGGCTTTATTATTTACACAAGGAATATGAGATAAAAAAAGACACAGCCGAAGCCGTGTCTTTGTCCTATTTATTTTTAATAAATGTGATCGTTTTTTACCAGTTATACTGTATATCTTACTTCAAGCTCATCGTTTAATTTCTTTCCGTGATAATCTTCAGCCCATTCGTATGCTACTGATTTAAGTCCTAATGCCTTACAAATGGACGCACAAGCTGGCTTGTTATCTTTTGTGACAGAAGAACATTTCGCCATAAAATATCTCTCTTCATACATATCAAGGCTCAATGGCACTTCGTAGCTATTTTTGCAATTGTCCAGATACGCTTGGTAATTATTATGTAGTTCCATATTTCTGTGAAGAATCGTAACTCCGGCTTTTGCATCGGATAATATTTTATTGAAATGATCTACTTTAATAAAAATAATTCTTTGACAGTTTTTGTCATATTGTTCAAAAGCGTTGTTCATAATCTTTTCTCCTTTCATTGCTTTGATGTTTACATCAGGAATATGAAACAAAAAAGACACAGCCGAAGCCATGCCTTTGTCCTATTTATTTTGACCGAATGTAAAAAGTTGTAATACTCCGATAATTCATTTGCCAGTAATGCGGGGTAAGTATTACTGGGTATATTGCTTTCATATATTTTCCCCCTCTTTCCTCATCCACGCACCCCTTTACGGGGTGCGACCTGTGTTTTCGCTAATCACCTTCCATACCGCTCACCACCCTTCCTTAATAAATATGCAACACAATTTCCTTGCCCTCTCCCAAGTTAGCCAAAATGAGAAAAGCACAAAATAAAGCAATGTTTTCATTATACATATTGTGCTTTTTTTGTAAATCGTCAAAGGAATTTATGAAAAATCTTCTGTAAAAGTCGATTTTTACCCTGACACTTGCGGAAACACATTTCCCATTCGCGTTTACAGTGGCACCCCGTGGAGGGGCGCAGGGGTTGAAACAAATATATAAAATGATGGACACCATATTTTTTACGTTGCACCCCACAAGTGGTGCATGGACTAAAAAAAGGACAAAAGAAAAACCACTCTTGGAAAATTCCTTGAGTGGCTTTCTTTTTTTGCGTTATACTATTAAATATCAATAGCAGTTATCAAATCATCAATGTGTTTGTAGTGTCTCATAGTCCCTACCTGAGTTAGTGATGCCATATACCGCAAGCAATGTCGGTATCGAGTTTGCCTTGCCTGGATATGTCGCACTGTCGACGAAATTATACGTTTTCCCGTTGGCTGCAGTAATCGATCCATTGTCCATAAGCTGTGAATATCTCAGGTTGTAGACCGCTCCGTATGCTGTGATACGTGCTGTTTCGAGGATCATGTATCGGTTCTCATCTCCATGTTCTTTGAGGTAATCTGGGTCATATTTCTGGTACGCATAAATCTTATCCCCGGTATCCTCGTCGGTAATCATATCGTAAGGATTGATATGCTGCTCTTTACCATCTTTATCCACGGTCACATCCGTAAATTTTGCAGAAGACGGCAGCCCGAGTGTTACGTGCCAGCGGGATGCACAGAAACTGTACTCATCCTCTGAAACCCCATTAGATCCAAGGTCATTTCCAATAGCATCAAATTCCTTGAAGAGCTCCTGGTCATCATCACCATTAATATCTTTATGGAGTGCTGTAACTTTACTGTTTCCAATAAAAGTACGGGTACGTCCATTCAGGTACAGGAACTGCGCGTTACCCTCGCGGTAGCCATCCCCCATCGGGATAGACAGCGGTGCAACAACCTCTTCTTCCATACCAGTTAATGGATTTTTTTGGGTCATCGGCATTCCATTTGCATCGAGTATTGTACGGCCGAGCACTTTCGATGCCGTTTCGGTCGCAGCCTTCTCTTCATCGCTGTAGTTCCGGCGTGCCTTCTCGTCATCCCAGTTCAGTAACATAGCATGGTCATAAATTTTGTCTTTCTGCTGATTAAAGTAGTCTGTTCCATACTTATCCATAAGACCAAACTCATTAACAAGCGTTACATCTTCATTCCGGCTGCCCCACACATCAACTGCCATGAGCTTGTCCTTCTTAGTATCGAGGATGTAATATTTCGGCTCGATCTGGACGTTTCCGTCCGCGAAATCCCGGCTTAATACCTGGATATCCCATAAGAGGTTGTATCCAAGCTGAAGCTGCTCACTCTTTCCCCGCAGTGCTGCGATGTTATTCTTTGCTGACTCAAGCGGGGTTGATACGCACCTGCTGGAGTCCTCTCCTACATCAGACCACTTTGCTGTATGCCATGTATTGTACCACTGGTTATATGCGGATACCTTTTCGCCCCGGATATCCGTTGCGGTATCTCCATTATTTTTATGCCATGACAGGTATGCGTTCTGTATACTCTTATCGACTGCATGAACAATACCATCTATATACCATTTATCATCATTTGTCTTACGTTTGAACAAATTGCTAAAGCGGAGGTCGGTACTATCCTGCACCGTGAGGTTGCCAATCCTTGATATTAAATCGACGAACGTTTGCTTATATGCTGAATGTTTTGCCGTCAGGTCAATTGCACGTTCTGCATTTGTAATGCTTGAGTTATCCTGAGAGCAGTCAAGTGATAACGTTCCGTCACGGTCGTACGGATTTTCACTGCCGCTCGGGGAAGGCTGGTTGTTGATTGCTTCCACGGCATACTCAATGGTAGCCCCACTCATCTCATGGTTGTCAAGCTGGGCGTAGAACTGATACGTAAATCCATCATCACGCTCCGACAAGCTGGTCAGATCGTAACAGTTGTTTTTAACGTTGCGGTTCGTCACCTTGTCCGTAATTTCCAGCTGGAACCATTGACCCGCAGGGTGCTCCTCAAAGGTTCCGTTCCGATTATACAAAACAGAAAATGGGAATTTAATCCATTTCTCCCTGGTCCACTCCGTGCAGTCATAATTATTCGCATATCCTTTTCCCTTCCGCTGTTCGGTCTGGGCGATTCCATAATCATCTGACTCATAAAAATCGCCACTGTTTGGGAAGTAAATATAAAAATAGTTATCAAGCAGGACGAAATCTCCAAATTTCAGCGGCTTGGACGTTCCCGGTTTTCCTGCATTTGCCTGCTCTGCACCCTTTTTATGCAGCTCATCATTATGACATGCATCATAACAGATCTCATTGCCAGCATCGTAATGTCCAATCTTTCCGTTAACTGCCTTATGATGCGGTTCCTTGCACTGCAGGACATAAGTGGTCTTGCAGTGCTTCGTGCATACATGGCTGTCGTAGATGCACTGGCAGCTCCAAAACGGGTTTATGATGGTATGTCCATCTGTAGTGACACTGTCCGGAATCAGTGAATAATTATTTCCGGTTGCTTTCTTAACCAGGTCAAACACTTTGTCCGGATCATAGTCAGTGTGTGCTTCGATAACAGTGATCTTTGCGTACCCATTTCCGCTATGCTCTCCGGTTATACCGGATACATCTGTCAAAGAAGGGGAAGCAAATCCCGAACCACCGCCAGCACCAGCGTCGTCATCATCATTCCGCGAATAGCTTTCGTAGCTTCCGCCGCCTCCATAGAGACCGCCGCCCCCGCCACAGGTATTCCAACCGGAATTCGATCCTCCTTTTCCAAATGATCCGCTGAAATAAGCATTTCCAGGTCCGCTGACAGTTGCGCCTTCCCCTTTCGTGCCACATCCGTTTCCACCGGTTGTACCACTCTGGTTTGCGCCGCCTCCGGCTCCACCAGCTCCGGAACTTCCTCCGGCTCCGCCTCCTGCTACAAGCAAGACACTGTTCTTATTATTTGATAATGCAGCTAATTCACCGTTTGCTGTTGCAAAATGTGTTGCACCGCCGCCATATCCATGGCATCCGATACCTCCACCATTATATGTACCTGCAGACTGTCCAGCTACAATGTATACGGTAGTTTCATTTGCAAATGTTACTGTTCCGGCTGAATATCCACCCTTTCCAGGGTTTCTGCCTCCACCGGATGCTCCCCATGCTTCCAGCTTATATTTACCAGCCGGGAGGGTAACACTTTTCACGGATCCGGAATAGTCATAGGTATAGGTCTTTCCTGCAGCTACGCTGCCTGCAGATCCGCCGCTGCCACTTCCATAGCAGTTCTTCAGCTGGTCCTTAATTTTACCCCATACCGCAGATCCAAGCATTTTTCCAAGGTCTGCAGTGTTTCCGTTGCTTGCTTCATCTACTGCAATCTTAAAACCTTCCGATGGCGTGTCCATGCATGCTTCTGTATGCACATGTCTGTTGTTTTCTGATGTCTGTTTCTGGTAGCCATCATCAAACTTGCGTGTCCAGTCAATCGTTCCGGCTGCAGTGATTTTTACAAGACCGTTTCCACGGCGTACCCCGGACTTCATTTCTGTGTTTGTAAGACCGGATGCTGTATATCCCGAACCGCCGGCACCGCCGCCATTATTTGCATTAGTAACATATCCGCCGTACCAGCCACCTCCGGCACCGCCAGAATCAGTTCCAAATGTTACAGATTCCCCAACACCCTGTTTGTATCCGCTGCCCTGGGTTCCTCCCATTCCGCAGCCACCCATATTCTGGTTGGCTGAGTTATAGTCACAGGATGCAGTTTCAGAGTCTATCCTCATCCGTGAAGAACCCCTTGCATGGAAACAGAATTCCCAGATAGTATATGGATTCTGTCCGGAATCTGCAGAAGTCCCGTCGGTATTTGTTGTAGATGTAAGCCCGCTTGGTACGGTAAATGAATATCTGTATTCATTACTGTTTGCTGCTTCAACCGTAAAATCTCTTGTCTGGTATCTTCCATAATTGGTATATACAACCGGATATCCATTTGTAAGATTATCACCTTTTACTGTTATCGTAACCTTTTGTCCCGGAAGATAGGTTTTATATGGGCCAAATACACCCTGTTCACTTCCATTCGTTACTGCACTGTTACCAGAAAGTGTTGTTCCGGTACGCAGTGATAAACCACTTGTTGGTGTCCATGTCGCATTTCCGGTAGATTTTATATTTTCAATGTATGCATTTTCACCATTCTTTCCACCGCCGTTTCCACCGCGTCCATCATCAGATCCACGGCTTCCCCCGCTGTTGTCTGCTCCGCCACCGCCGCCGGCAACCAGAAGTGTTCCGTCCGGGTTCCAGCTTGTTGCTGCAGGATTATTTGTGGTAGAAATATGTGACATTCCTCCACCAGAACCGCTGTCAGCAACACCACCGTCACCACCGCCGTTGTAACCACCAGCTGGTCCTCCAAAGCGGTTTGTCCCGGCTCCATATTTTCCAGCGCCGCCAACAAAAACATAAATTTTCTGTCCTTTCTTTAAGCTGATATTTCCTTTGGAATATCCACCATTTCCAGCGACAGAACTTGTAGTTTCCCTGTCAACACTGTCATCATATCCATCACCGCCAGAAGCTCCCCATGCCTCAAGGGTATAGACTCCGTCTGCCGGGGCAGTGAATGTCTGCACATCACCTGTATAATTGTAAGTATACTGTACCTTTTTATCACTTATGCCATTGTAATAATCCTGTGTTGTTTTGGCATGTTCTGTTACACCTGCAAAGCAGGATAGGGTATGCCTGTATGAAATACCGTTTGCGTCCTTTTCCGGTGCAAGTCTCGTAACTGCAAGATTATCCAATGAATAACTGCAGTCATAAACGGTATCATAAGCTGTATCATTGGAAGTTGAATCATCCTGGTTACCGAACCAGATGCCGTCACCAATGTAATTCGTCATATCCCCGGAAGGATTCTTTGTTTTTGTAAAGGAAATTTCCTTTCCATCAACAATTACACCTGTATTGGCATCCACGGTATAAGAACCGCCTTTGTAGTCAACCTTCTTAGGGGATAACATCACGGAATCCATTCCAAAATGATACTGGATGGCATTCTTCCCATCCTTTGCCAGGAGGGAAGCCGCAGATGTATATTCGGATCCGTCTGCAAGCACAATCTTTAAGGAACCATCCGGCTCTGCAAGAAGCTTGGTTGCCCGGGTGGTAAACAGTGCTTTTTCTGAATCCAGTGCATTGTGGAAATTAAATACGCCCTGAAGTTCGTAAGTATCATTCTTTGCTTCTTCCGTATCTACCCCCATTGCGCTCCATGACATTGCAAGCGATGCACTGCCGTTTCCAGAAAGGTAACGGTCCGGCTGGTTCCTATCATCTTCCGATGTCCCTTCAAATGCCCCAAGCCCGTCATAGCGCTTGATCGAAAATCCACTGTCTGCGAGACTTACATCCATGTAAGTGCCGCCCGGGGCAAGGATATTACTGATAATGGAATCATAGCTGTGTACCACTCCGTCATCGTCTTCCACATCACTGTGCTTTGCATTGTCAACATTAAATGCCGCCCTGCGCACCGGCTTTCCATACTGGCAGTTTAACAGCCGGTACTGGCATTCTTCTGCTGTTCCCGGACAAGTCGCATCATCAGCTTCCTTATTCATCTCCGCTGCCCCGCTTTTATCATCGCCGAGCACACGCTGGTCCATTTCCTTGTTTACCGTAAGGATATTTGCCCCCTGTACGGAAACCGGGTCATGGACAACGATGTTGTTGACTTTCGTCTGTCCGTTTGTGTAGATGGAATCCATGGTATAACCGGCTCTTCCGGTCACGCTGTCATTCCCGTCTGTATACTTAAAAGTATAGTTTGTAATATCATGTGTTTCAGCATTTTTATCCGCACCAAAGTTCGTATATGTAACCAACGGGATAAAGAACGCATGGGACTGTCCTGTGACATATTCCTGGTTCGGGTTCGTCGGGCACTGCGCAATACCGTCCTGCACAAGTACAAGCCCGGCATTCCCAAACTGTGCCGGTTCCGGTACATCTGTCTGTCCGTTTAAGGAAGGGAGTATCCGGTCAATCCAGCCGTATTTTCCCCAGACGTCCCGCTTGGTAGGCGCAGTATAAACATCCGCAGTATTTGTACCCATCCGCGCTGATCCGCTGCCGCAGGTGTCATAGTTTGTCCCGCCATAGGTGTTCCCACATCCAGGGGAGCAGATATTTCCATCAATCGAATCTGACTTTGTCTGCATGATGGTTTTTACATCGTCCATCTGCTTCTGTTTTGTTTCAATCGTCCTTGCAGATGTTACTTTTGCAAGATCCAGGGTATTTCCATTCTCATCGGTATCTGTGATATGGTTATACTTCTCTTCATCTTTATCAAATGCGGTTTCTACAACTGCATTGCCCCCTGTGCCCTGGTACTTCGTGGATGTACTGCTGTAATTGCCGTTATAGCTTCCTACATTAAGGTTTGATGTCTTCTTAACCAGCGGGTTATCCGTCCACATCTTATCTTCCCACATCCATTTTGCCTTGCTGACATTCTCTTTTTTGAGATTATTCATGTCTGTCGGCTTGGAGTACCACAGGGTATCCTCATAATTTTCCTGGCACTCATGGTGTTTTGTTTCTGCAGTATCCTGATAGTAGACTATACTCTCATTGCCTGAGCTGGTCTGTAAAATCAGGAAATCTGAAATAACGGTTGCCTTGCAGTTTAACTTACGTCTCTTATCAAAACGTTTCCACTCAAACGTTGTCTTGTCCACTGCATCGGCTGTGTTATCGGTATATCCGGTCTTGGTCTTTGCTGCTTCCCCGGCTTCCCCTTTTCCTTCCCCGCCTGTCTTGGCATTGTCGTGTCTGTTGCGGAGGTTGCTGTATGTACTATTTGTATACAGGCATCCCCTGCACCAGCTCTTTTTATGGCCGTTTGCCGTAACTACAACCGGGCTTCCCCCATGGGATGCAGTCTGTCCGTCACAGGAATCTGTACGGGTCAGCTTTTTATCACTGTTAAATTCTGTCCATGTAACATCATCATCCTGTCCGGTCTGCAGGCTGTAGCGGATACGCCCGGCTTTTGAGGTATCTGCCTGCGCAATGTTATAAAAAATATTCGGGTCATATCTTACGATCTTCGATTTTACAATATCAAGGTCATTTTCTGAGGTATCCGTCCAGGTTTCTTCCCCGTCTGCATCCGGGTCATCCCCTATATCCCCGGTCTCATAGTCCGGGACAATAAGATCGCCGTTTTCATCATACTCTTTATCGTTTGCGGCTTCCGTGCCTTCCACATCTGACAGATCCGGATCAACAACCTGGGTATTATCCTTATTATCTTCCTTCTCTTTCTTTACTGCATCCGCTTCTGCTTTTCCTGCTTCCCCTTCAATACTGCTTCCGCTGCCATCATCTGTCTTACGGATCTCCCCCATGCCTTCGGCATAGCCTTCCTGCAGTTTCCATACCTTAAGGTTCGTGAAACGGATCGTATCGAAACGGAGTTTCTGGATCCATGTATCCTCGATCGCCGGGAGTACATGCTGGCAGCATGCGCCACAGAGGTCATGTGCCCCAAACTGGGTCAGGCCGCTTTTCTTTTCTACTTTCAGCCCGCTTTCCCCTACTTTTCCATCGTAATTGCCTGCGGTAATGCTTCCATCCTTGAATGTTACTTCAATTTTGTACTGGATGCTGGAAGATTTTCCATCCACAGATCCCTTGTATCCGCTCCAGCTGGAGTGTCCGGTTACTTTTCCGTGCTCATCCGTTGTATGGGATCCGGAAGCAGAAGCTTTATTACCTTTGGTGTAACTCCATCCGGTTCCAAGATCAGCAGATGTATTTGTTCTCTTTGCGCTTGATACAAGATCTGATGATGTATAGGTTCCTCCGCCATAAGACCGTGAGGAACCGGTATCATAGCTCTTTTCCCCTCCGGTCAGTGTAACCTTGATCGTGGCAGTCCCTACATGGTATACCCTTTTATATCCGTCAGAGTCATCAATACGGTAGACCGTGCCATCTGCACTTTTACCGATTTGTTCCATCTTCTTCGCCCAGTTTGCAGCCTGCCCTAATGCTGTATTGTAGGCAGAAACATCCCAGTTTGCCGGGGTCGGGGACATGCTGTATACTTCACCGGCATTTCCGCCCTCACATGGTTTTCCGGACGGGCTTACATTCGACCCGCTCTGTGACCACCGGGAAGTATTGTTCCCGATCGTCCCTGTCCATGTCGCATGGAATTTGGTTGTGCTGTCGTGTCCGTTTACGGTCGTGTTATAACCGGCAGCGCCCTGCGGGTTTACGGCACTGTTCTTTTCTGCAGTGACCGATTTTTCCTGTTTCCTGTCATTGGCATCTGCAACAAAAGTCTCTTCTTTTGTATTCCCTGCGGTAAGTGATTTTAAAGTATCACCTTTCTTGTACTCACAGTCCGTGCTGTTGAAAACACTCTTGTATCGTCTTGTGGAACGGTAGCTGTTTTTACTTCCACCTGAAATTTCCTTGAGGTAGTAATCATCATAGACTGCCTGCATGTTGACAATGAATTCTGACCCGCCGGTTGCAAAGTACAGGGACCGTGTGCTCGGCACACCTGCCATTGCTTCAAATGTCTCATTATAAATGGACCCTTCCTTTAATTCTGCATATGCTTCCGGAATGGATTCATAGGTACCGGAAAGGTTCACATCCTTCGCATCATCCTTGTGGTAGATATACTGTGCAATGACATTGTTTGTTGTTGCGCAGCCACCTGCCTTAAGGTCAGACATGGATGGCTTTGTTTTTTTGACCGAACTTCCATTTATCACGCTTGTCCATTTTGTCTTCGCACCACTGCCGGATTTCTGCATGATGTACACTTTTGCTTTCCAGTTCACATAATAACTGCCGGTGCCGGAAATCTTAAACCCTTTGGTACGCACATCTGCATTGGAAATGCGCCAGATCAGGCTCCGGTTTGCCTGCAGGTCTTTACCACCAATCTGTTTTGCAGACACAAGCTTGTTGTAATTCTGTTCATCTCCCTTTTCACTTCCCTTGTTGGTGGAATCGTATGCGTTGAGCTTCTTATAATAGGTAGCTTCTTTTTTTGCATCATATTTGGTTCCTGTTTCCGGATCCGTTACCTGCTGGACACTTTTTACGATTTTCGGATCAAGCAGGCTCGCAGCGGTTGTCCCGTCTGCATTTTCAAACACAATCTTTACATAGTATTTATCCGATGCAAGCACCTTATCGAAAAGTTTCTTGGATTCCTTGTCTTTCCCCGGGGACAGTTTCACATACAGGTTGTCCTTAATAGTTGCTGTGTGTGTTTTCCCCGTCATACTGTAAGACTGGAAGGTATCCTTGATATCTTTTCCATTCTGGGCCGGTTCCTTACCGTTCACATCCTTGCTGAAGATGGCAAGATTGAATTTCACATCCGGGGTATCTTCCGGCTGTGAGGAAATCCAGTAAAAACCATCAACTGCATAAGTACCATACTGCCATGCTGTATTTTTTGCTGTGCCTTTAAACACATTGATACCATGCGGGGATCCGACTGTCCTGAGTAGTTCGACCGTGGCCAGCCTGTTATATACCCTTGCATTCGGCTTCCCGTTTTTATTTGACATGCTGTAATAAGCTTTTGTCGTACGCATGATGACCATGCGGCTGTACCAGTCTTTGCCGCTGCCTGTGACGGATTTTGTATTCTGCACTGCCTTTGAAAGCCTGTCATAGTACGTGCCATAGCCAGCATCTTTATACTTTGATTTGCTAACAACGCCTTTTTTCGTCGCGACCTCTCCATTATGTGCCTGGTAGTTCTGTCCGGATTTATCATCAGATGCCGCAAAACCAATAAACCCTTTGTTCAGGCTCTTGGCATTTACACTCTTTACCGATGCAAAGGCGTCTGCTTTACCGGAAAAGTTGTAATGCTTATTAATGACACTGCCGCAGGAGGCATAGGTGACCTCTTTGCTCGTGGCATAGGCCATTCCCATATCAAGACGGATGACAACGTTTTCCAGGCTGCTGCTTCCGCTCTTTCCATTACTTCCATCTGCCGCTGTTTTTGCATATGTTGTTACGGCTTTCAGCCACTGATTTGCTGCTTTTTTGTCACCACTTGACTGGGCGAGGGCGTACCCGCTTACTAACAGGTCAAGGTAATGCGTGTTGTACTCATCATTCAGGACACGTTTTTTGACCTCGTCCATTTCCCTGGTGGCACCCGGGGCAAGTACCTTTTTAAAACGGGAATTGCCCTGGTAAATACTCCGGAGTACCTGGGACCCGACCATGTTTTTGTTTGCTGCATCCCTTACCCCTTTCTGGGTACCGTATAATCCCTCTTTTGTCCCGTTTTTGGAGAACATTTCCGTGCCATAGGATTTACTGCTGAGTCCGGCAGCTGTCGTATACCGGAGGAAGATGTCCGCCATTTCCGGTGTTGTCGTATACTGCCCCTTGCTTGTTTCATTTACATTTGCGATAGAAGAATACAGCCTTCTGGCACGGGCAAGGTTTGTTTTCCCCTTGGATGAAAAACTTTTCCCGTTAAACCCGGTGATCTTATTAATATCATCCTTACTTAGTTCCGAGAAATGTGCATAGTTGCACACTTCATACTTTTCCTTGGAATCACTGGATGTGACTTCCACAAAAGATTTCTTGTTTTTTGATGATTTTTTCTCTTTGTTCTTGATGTATTTTTTCAAATCGGCATAATAAATGCCTGCCTTATTCTTCTTGCTGCCGGCAATGCCGTCTGTGACACCCTTTGAAGTTTTCTTGAAGCTTCCGGCATCCTTTTCCTCATACCACGGATCGAGATCGTAAAAAACGGACTTTTTACTTCCTTTCGCACGTCCGGTCACAACGGAACTTTTTCCCTTCATTATCCAGGAATGGTGGCTGCTGGACGTGATGACACGCGGGACGAATACCAGGGTGCTGTCATCATATTCATACGAGTTCTGCATCGCGAGGATGTTGGACGTGATCGCATGATGCAGGGAGTTGCTGTATTTGTAGATTGTTTCCCCCTTATCCGTAGTTCCCATTTTATCGATCCAGTATGGGTAATAGTCCGGCTGGTCTTTGGGAGCTTTGCCAGACTTTGCATATTCCTTCTTGGCAGCCTTTACGACTTCCGGGTCGTTGGTGGATGCTACAAGAGCGGCTTTTTTATTTTCATTATCCTTTTTTCCACCGTAATACAGTGTCCCTTTCTTGCTGACCTCATTCAGGTCGTATGTAACCACCGATACCCCGATGACGCCGGGCTCGTAAACGGTCGGGTTATTGCCACCACCGCCAATATAAGATGGGCTGGATGTATTGCCCCTGGTTCCGTAATCATTCGATGCCTCGTTACCCTTTGCTGCATAAATGATTGTGGCCTCGGCACACCCAAGGATGGCTGAAACCGCAATCAGCACCACTGCTGTCAGCGCTGCCCCATGCTTTCCCATCCATGCCGCAAGCTTTTTGAAAAACCTGCTTTTGTATCTGCTGTCTGAAATACCATTGTTCTTTTCCATGGTTTTCCTCCTTCAAATAATAATATCTATAATAAAACCGCCACTGCGGTAGCTTTTTTAATTTCAATCTGTTACAATAAATGTGAAATACTGTTTTTGCAGCCTTATTTTTTTTGTTGGATGCGGGGCCCGGAAACCGGGGGAAAGTGAAAACGTAAAAACCGGGAAATGTGTATGTGGGAAAAAGTGTAAAAAATTTTCCGTTTTCCCTTGACGTTTTTTAAAATGGCTCAATATATAAGGTGAAAGGGACAAAAGATTTCCTTTCAGCTACTTATTCAAATATAATATATTTATGGAATCCAAAGGAGGGTTTTATCATGAAGAAAAATGTTTTAAAAAAACTGATGTGTGCAGTCCTTGCCACTGCATGTGTTGCCACTGCTGTTGTACCTGCAATGGCGGATGATGTTGTTACTGCAGAAGCTGCTACAAAGAAAGTCACTTCTGCGTACAGGTACCATATCGATGGTTACAACAAAAAGGGATACCCTGCCAGCTATTCTAAAGCGTCATTTTATAAGGATTTAAACTCCCTGCCGGCTGTTAAAACAGGAAAAACAACCATTAACGTGCCAGCTGTGACATCCTCAGTAAAATCTGTATCCAAAGAAAAAGACAATCCTGAATATGAATCCTTTGTAAAATTTAAAGCCCCAAAGACAGGGAAATACGTGTTTACGCTCAACAACCTGCAGGGTACAGACGATAAATCTTTAAAATGCTTCAGTGGAGGTATTTATAAGCCTGTTAAAAATGGGAAAAAATATACATTAGAAGATCTTTATCCTGACGAAGTTGGTGATTACACCACCCTTTACGAGAACAATTACCTTGCAAGGCTCCGCACAATCCTTGACAACTATAAAGAAGAGCATCCGGAATATGCAGATGTTATTGAGGAAACGTATAGCGATGAAACAGATTTTGTAAACCATCGTCCTGTTAATAAAATCAAGTTTACCACCCGACTCAAGAAGGGACAGATCTATGTATTCGTCATTGACAATAGGGGAATGGCTAAAGCTGTCCCGCCTTACTTTACTACACACGGCAGCGATGAACAGAGTTGTCTGTGGGGTGGAAACTACCTGAAGGCCTATTCATTCGACATGAACATTGAATACAGGAAATAAACTATTTACACAGTTGCACCCTCCGGGGTGCATGGATTGAAATATATTGAATGCAGGAAATAAGCTATTTGCGCAGGTACACCCTCCGGGGTGTATGGATTGAAATATATTGTAACACATGGATTGAAATATATTGTAACAGATTGAATTTGCATAGTTGCGCCCTCCGGGGTGCATGGATTGAAATTTACACTGCACAGGTGAATTCCCCGCCCCGCCCCAACACCACAAAAGGTAAACCGGGGCGGGGCTTCCTTTGAACTGCGACATGAATATTTGGAAGTCCTATCCCTTTCTTTTCCAATGTCCACACACAAAAAAAGGATCACCGCTATGGATGATCCTTAAATTCTGCTGCTTATTTGATTGACTGTGCAAGTGCTACTGTTTGAGCATCTACACCGCTTGCAATAATCTGCTCTGCCGTTTCGCCATTCCTCAAACGGTTAACCACAGCCACAAGCAGGTTCTGGCCTTCTGCGCGGCCTTCTGCAAGACCTTTTTCAATTCCTTTGCGTTCCAATCTTTCTGCTACATCGCACATACAACCAACCTCCTTTTTGTCGTCAGATTGTAAAATTTCCTCGTATCTTCGATCTCCAGCCATTACTGCCAGTTTTAACTGATCTCTTTCATGATCTCCTTTTGGTGGTCTTTGGTAAACTC
>ERZ1026993.318-NODE-318-length-15458-cov-4.959229_pt1 | contig 15458 bp, 10 predicted proteins | sample MGYA00519454_ERZ1026993 | MGnify/ENA primary metagenome ERZ1026993 (study PRJEB26926, sample SAMN06164552) | human gut metagenome | biome: ENVO:00009003; feature: ENVO:2100002; material: ENVO:00002003 | host: Homo sapiens | place: USA | collected 2012 ...
GGATACCACGGGCTATCAGCTTCTCCCTCATATCGTCATAGACATTGAAAGTACCGTCATTTTTCGGGGTGGACAGGTCGCAGAACACAAGCTGTGTCGCTTTGGTATCGGCGTGTTCCTCCCAGATACGGTACACATTATCCACGCAGGCATTGACTTTACTTTCTGGGTCATCTGGCAGCATCGGGTCAATCATTCTCTGGTCAAGAGCCAGTTTTCTTCCATCATTGGTTATCTTGAGCATATTGTCAATGTTCGGCTCGACAAGCCTTGCCCTGACTTTCTCAGCCCGCTTCGCAAGGGAAGCTACCATTTCGGTCTGTATCTCACTCGGCTTAGTCTTAATATTGTGGTAATTGACCGTTGGCACAGGGAGCTTTAGCATATCGGCGGTCTGTATATCCGCCACCTCACGGAACATCTGCATCAGCTCTGGCAGGTTATAGAACTTGGCAAACCTTGTCTTGGCTCGGTAATTCGTGCCTTCGGGTGCTAATTCCAGAGCTGTAACCGTTTCTCCAAAGGTAGAAGCCCAACTGTCAAAATGCTGCAAACCGTTCTGTGCAAGGGTGTCATACTGCAAGTACCTCTGAACGGAGTACAGCTCAACCATTGAATTGCTAACAGGCGTACCCGTTGCGAAAACCGTGCCACGGTTGCCCGTGATTTCGTCCAGATAGCGGCATTTCATAAAGAGGTCGCTTGATTTCTGGGCTTCGGTCTGGGCGATACCGCCTACATTCCGCATCTTGGTGTAGAGGTACAAATTCTTATAAAAATGGCTCTCATCAATGAAAAGCCTGTCAACGCCGAGCTGTTCAAAGTCGATAACCGTATCCTTACGCTTGGTGTCGTTGAGTTTTTCGAGCTTCGTCTTGATTGCCTTTCGGGTTTTCATTAGCTGTTTGACCGTGAACTGCTCGCCTTTGGAAGCCTGCACATCGTCAATGCCATGCTCAATATCATCAAGCTGCTTTTCCAACTGCTCCCTCTGGCGTCCTATGCTCATCGGGATTTTTTCAAACTGCGAATGCCCGATAATGACTGCGTCATAGTCGCCTGTGGCAATCCTGCCGCAGAACTTCTTGCGGTTTCCCGTTTCAAAATCCCGCTTTGTTGTCACAAGTATATTTGCACTCGGATAGAGCCGCAGATACTCGGAAGCCCACTGACCGACAAGATGATTTGGCACAACAAACATGGATTTCTGGCATAAGCCGAGCCGTTTGCTTTCCTGTGCGGCGGCTACCATTTCAAAGGTTTTTCCTGCTCCCACCTTATGGGCAAGAAGCGTATTGCCGCCATAAAGGATATGGGCGATGGCGTTGACTTGATGTGGTCTTAGTGTGATTTCTGGACTGATACCTCCGAAAGTGATATGGCTTCCGTCATATTCACGGGGTCGCACAGAGTTAAAAGTGTCGTTGTAATAACGGACAAGGCGGTTTCGCCGTTCTGGGTCTTTCCATATCCAATCCTGAAACGCCTGCTTGATGACTTCCTGCTTCGCCTGTGCCGCTGTAGTTTCTTTTGCATTGAATACTGCTTTTTTATTGCCGTGTTCGTCATACACATAATCAAAGATACGGGTGTCACGCAGGTTTAAGGTGTCCTCAATAATACGATAGGCGGAAGCTCTTTTCGTACCATAGGTGCTGTCCGCCTTTACATTCCCCATATCGGAGCTTTTATTCTCTATGAACCAGTCTCCGTTTATCGGGGTGTATCGTACCTTTAATCTGCCTGCGGCATAACTTGACGGAGTTAAAAGCTCCATCACAAACCGCTGTATATCTTCCTGCGGTATCCAAGTTGCACCCAGACGGACAGAGATTTCCGCCGCCGAGAGGTCTTTGGGAATGACCTTTTCCAAGGCTTCCACATTAACTGCAAGCTCTGGGTCATTCTTCGCAGCAAGATCCGCAACCGTCAGCTTGTTTCGGACATTTCCTGACAGATACTCGTCTGCGGCTACATAGGAAACATGCTCACAGTTCGGTACTTTGAAGATAACACCTTGTAAATCCTGCACAAGCTCAGCCTGCGTTTTGCCTGTGAGCTGCTCCATATAAGGCAAATCAACACGGGCTTTCTCCCCGATAGAGAGGGCGAGGGCTTCGCTTGCAGTTTCAACCGAAGTTACTTCTCGGTGGGGTTTGATAGTCCGCTTTGTGAACATATCTGCCTTCCGTTTGAAGTTGCCCTCATCATCAAGCACCTCCAGAGAACATAGAAGGAAGTAGCTCTCATCTGAAGCAAAAGCAAGATAGTTTCCTCGGCTGTTGATTAGACCGTATTTTGCGGTATAAACATCATACAGACGGTTGAGGTTTTCCTGCTCGGTGCGTATCATTTCCTCTGGGTAATCATCGGTCTGATACTCTATGAGCTTACGCACACAGTCACGAATTTGGATAAGTCCCTTAATACGGTTTTCTGCGGTCATCGACACAGAAGCAGGTTGCATACGGTCATTCTCTCGGAAGTAAACCCTGCCGTCCACCAGAGTAAAAGAGAAGTTACGCACATTCGGGTCAGCAGGAACGGAAAGCTCCTGCTCATCGGAGATTTCATCAACCCTATTATCAAGCTCTGGGATTTCGCCGTTTATCCTCTGAACTGCATTGGACAGAAGCTCGGAAAGCGGTATATCCTTACGGGCTTTACAGACAGGCTCGAAAGTACCAAAGCGTGTGTTTTCCATCTTTATCTCGCCCAACACCATTTCGGGGTGTTCGACAAAATATCTGTTCATCGTAACACCGTTTTCGTCCGTATCAAGGTGTACCCAGTCTGGCTCTATATCCATCACTCGGTCACGCTTTTGCAGGATAAGAATATCGCTCGTGACCTCCGTGCCTGCGTTTGCCTTAAAGGTGTTGTCTGGCAGACGGATAGCACCTAAAAGCTCGGCTCTCTGGGCAATATACTTGCGTACCTCTGGACTTGCTTTATCCATCGTACCCTTTGAGGTAATGAACATCACAACGCCGCCGGCACGGACTTTATCCAGAGCCTTTGCGAAAAAGTAGTCGTGTATGAGAAATTTCTGGGCGTTGTATCGGCTGTCATTGACCCTTATCTCCCCAAAAGGCACATTACCGAGGACTACATCAAAATGGTCGTCTGGGAGATTTGTTTTCTCAAAGCCCTCAATGGCAATGTTCGCTTTTTGGTAGAGCTGCTTTGCAATCCTGCCTGTGAGAGAGTCGATTTCCACGCCGTGGAGCTTGCTGTTTTGCATACTTTCGGGAAGCAGACCAAAGAAATTGCCTGTGCCGCAGGACGGCTCCAAGATATTGCCCTGTGAAAAGCCCAGGCGGTCAAGTACGTCATACATCGCCTTGATAACAACAGGCGGCGTATAAAAAGCGGTCAGCGTTGACTCCATAGCGGCACGGTATTCCTCTGGGGAAAGGCTGGCATATAGCTCCTTAAACTCCTCCGCCCACGCCGCATTGTGTTCATCAAATGCCATAGAAAGACCGCCCCAACCGACATACCGAGATAGGACTTCCTGTTCTTCGGGTGTGGCAAGGCGGTTTTCAATTTCAAGCTCGTGCAGCAGGTTGATTGCCGCCATATTGTTACGGAATTTTTCTTTTGCTCCGCCGATACCGATGGCATCATCGGTAATACGGAAATTATGACGGTCTGTGGCAAGAGTTTCCGTTTTTTCTTCGGGTGGTAATTCGGTTTTTTCCTGTTCCAATAGCTTTTGGATATAGCCGATTTTCTCCACTCGGTTTATCGGAAAGCCCACATTGTTCTGGAATGTGATGTCACGCAGGGACACATCACCGCTGATTTTCCCGATGCTCTCAATGAGATATTTACGGTTATCTATGATGATTTCCCTGCCTATGAGGTCATCTGCGGATTGCTCCATTTCAATGGCAGGAGCTTCTGAGCCATTCACTTTATCGGCATTCGCCTGTGGTTTTTCTTCGGCTTCCTCGGCTGTCCTGTACCAATCACTTTCGGTAGCCATAATCTCATCAAGCAGTTTTTCGTCCTCTGGTTTCAGCTCGGTGTGCTGTTCCAAGAATGGGATAAACTCATCTCTGCCACGGAGCAGGCTTTCTCGGTCATCTCCATATAGCTGTTCGCCCTTTGGCGATAAGGCATAATCGTAAAAATTCTTAATATGGGCAATTAAATCGCCCTCACCATCGCCAATATCAAACCGCCCTTCATAGTTAAATTCCTCGCCGCCGATAACAGCCTTGATAACAAAATCTGTCTTGTGATACCACCCGATATTTTTATCGCCCTCACGCTCACGGTGCTGTTTCTCGTCCAAAATACCAAGCAGCTTATTCCCCAGAGCAAAGCTCAAATCCGTATAGCGGTCATTAAGCTGTCTGTCATAAAAGGCAGGGTGTTCGGAAAAACCGATAGAAAACTGTATTCCGTCCTGCTTTTTCTCGGACGGTGCTTCTGTCCTCTGTTTCTCGGTTACGACCACCTTCAGATGGTCGTTTGCAGGATTTTCCGTTAGCTTTTCTTCAAAGTCGGCTCGGCTGTATTCCTGCCCCAAGATAGGGAACTCGGCATTTTGCAGATAGACCTTTTCCTCGGTAAGTGTTGCAATCTCATATTTATCCGCACCGATATACACCACATCGCCCTCATTGTAGAGGTAGCAAAGTGGGTGCAGCTCCCTTAATTCCTCGGTAAACTTCCACCCATTACTGCGGCTGAAAACCGAGGTCGTTTTCCATTGTACCTGTGCAAGAAAGTCTATGAGCTGTTGAACGGTTGAGGGGTCGGATAAGTGCTGTTCCATTTGCTCGGCGGTAACATCTGCAAGGTCGCCTCGTCCCACAACAGATAACAGGTCTTTTTCGTACCTGTCCAAGTCACGGATAAAGTCAGATAGCCGCAAAGCAAGGGTATCCCGTTTGTCGGCAGGCGGCAGGTCACGATGGGCGTCGATAAAACGCTGCCTTGCTATTTTCCTCTGGGTGTCAATCTCATATTGAGGGGCTGACACGCTCTCCAGATAATCGGCATAATGGTCTTTTTCTTTCGGATTGAGATAGCGGTTATCCTTAATCAGCTCACGCAGACGCTTTTCAACCTGTGACCATTTTAACACAAGGTCGTGATTGGTATAAGTGCCGTTTCGGTCAATGGCAAGACCTTTGCTGTCATACCAAGAATGACCGCTGAAACCATCGGGGAAGATGTGCGTACCGCCGCCCGTTCCATACTCATTTTTAAGGAACTCAATATTTTTCTGTCTGTCCACGCCCTTTTGGAATTGGCGGTAGATGCGGTATTTTCCGTCCGCAACACCGCTGCCTTTCTGAAGTACGGAGTCAATATCTTCTTTGGAAATAGCAAAAGCAGAGGCTTTTTCGTCCTCTGCTTTTGCTATCATTTCGATTTGTTCATCTACGGTTGGAAGATTGACCCTAACCTCATCCTCTTTGGCAACGCTTACTTGTAAATCAGTTCGGTCAGTATCACTTCCTCCGCTTGGCTGCGGATGTTGTTCATCAGTCCGACCCACTGCATCGGTGCTTTCTCTTTCAGTTCCTCTGTCACGCCCTGCTCGGCTGAGAGCTGCTTCGTCAGAAGCTCCAACCTCTGGAGTGCTGTCTGCTCTACCTCGTGCAGATGCCCGTTCAGCCTGCCCGATGTCAGCAGATTGAGATAGGTCACTCGCTTGTGCTTCTCCAGATAATCCCTGTGCATCAAAGCGTACCTGCCAAGCGGAAGCTCTGGCTCTGTCGGTAATGTTAGGTCGGGAATAAGATAATCCCCCTGTCTGCTGTAAGTGATTTCGCTCATTGTATTCGCTCCTTTCGGGTTGTTGTCTGCCTTTATCATACTGAGCCTGCGTTCTTTGTGCAAAGGTGCGATTCTGGTCTTTTTCCGCCATTTGCACATTTCGGATAGACTGTGAGATTTCCCGTAACGCCATTTCCGCAATATCGCTCGTGGCAACGCCGATGGCGTTTATCGTTGCAGGGGTATTGAAATTTACAATATCCGCAAAATCCTCTCGGTCAAAAAACTCATTCGTATCCAGACCGCAGCGGCTGATCAGCATAAAAGCAACGCTGTTTGTTGCCAGCCGCCTGTAAATGACTTCTATATTAAAGTCGTCCAGTTCTTCCAAAAAGCTGTCTTTCGTGCAGTCCTTTAACTGAGAAAAATAGTCTTGCAGATTGTCCTCCACGGCGTTCTTTGCCGTTTCCATTAAGTCAGAAGCAAGGTCAGTGCTTTCCACATCTCCAAACCTGTCCGAGAGCCTTTCCATAACAGCCTGCTCGTATCGCTCATCCATCTGCCATATCGGAACAGGGCGGCTGCCATAATAGCCCTCGTGGGTGTCGGACACATCAAAATAGTATTTCAGCGTATTCCTGCGACCTTTCGGGTCAAATACGGCAATACCCTTGCTGTCCTTATTGACCCAACGCTTGAACTGCCTGTTCCAAGTTTCGAGCTTCGCAACAGCGACAGCATCGGGGCGTTGGGCGTATATTAAAAGCTGTTCGTCAAAACGGCATTTATAGTTGCGGCAGGCAGAGGACAGAAAGCCCTGCCACGCCTGCGGATTTTTTGCAACCGCAATGCCTGTACGCCGATACAGCTCTGTGATTAGCTGATACTTCGCAGCCATTCAACCTACACCTCCTTATCGTTTCTGTTTCAAATATTTCTGTTTACTCACTCAGCACCACCGCCAAGAAAAGAAATGACCTTGTTCGATTTAATGCTCTTTTGCAGGTCATTGATGAGAGTAATATCCCCAACCGTGATGCCCTGCATAGAAAGAATATCGTCCATAGTCATAGCGGCAATCGCTTTTTCATCGGTAAAGCCTGCTTCCAAGACCTTATTCAAGACCTTGACGGCTTTCTGATTAACAGCCATATTCTAAATCCTCCTTATCGTTCTAAATCCTTGTGCTTCGGTGTTTTCTGCGGCGTTTGTTCCGCAGGTTTCGGCTCATAGGTCGCCCCGTTTTTCTGCATACGCTCGGCAAACTCGCAGATGTGGTACAGATTGCTGCCGACTTCGGTATGGTATTCATCAATGAAGCGGCAGGGATACTCCCGTTTCTCTTCCCAAGAAGTCGTGACAATGACCTTTCCGACGTCGGGGATACGGAACAGTTCTTTATATTGAGGGTCAATAAATCGGATACCTTGTTCTGCTTTCTGGATATGCTTATTAAGCCATTCCTTCACATAGCAATAGCAGTAAAAATTATAGTCGCCTTTGGTGGGATTGCATCGAAGCAGAAAAGCGTGTTTCTCCGTATCTACACGGAAACCGTACTCAGTACAATAGTTGCCCTTTATCGCACTTTCGGGAAAATGCCTTGCAAACGCACTCATATCATAGCGGTTATGCAAAAGCCCTTTATCCTCCCGTAAAGCATTGATGACCGTATCAAGGTCTGCCTTAAATTCGTCAGATTTCCATTGTGGTCTGGTATCAAACCAAGTGGTGTAAAAGCCATAGCCCGTCGTGGCAAAGTCACCACGCAGATGCCCGATAGTGCCTGTCTGCCCCTCAAGCTGCATACTTTGGGCATAGGTGTATTTCTGTTCTGTCGGGGTTAAAGGTCTTGTCTTTATTTCATTACTCATTCGGCTGCTCCTTTCTTTCCTTTTTCTCTTTCTGCTCGTCTAAAATCTTGCGAATACAGACATCGCAGAAAATAACTGACCCATCCTTATATCGGGGATAAGGACAGGTCGTGCAGTCATATTTTATTTTATCGCTCACGGTCATCACCGTTTTTCTGCTTCTGGGCAGGCTGATTATAGGGCATACGGCACTCTGACTGGTATCGTTCATTCAGCTTTTGCCGTGCATCATCAAGCTCATTCGTGTAATAACCCCAGAAATAATTTGAGCCTCCCTTGCAGTACCAACACACATAAGGGTTGGGTGAGTTGGGATTGTGACCGATGACAAGCTCTGTACTCCCGATAGTACAGCTCTCAATGATTTCATAGTTCTGATTGGAGCGTTTTTCTTCGTCCATAAGCACCTCTCTATTCTTTGGCATAACGCCGATAGGCTTTCTCGCCCGTGGCTCTCATTTTTTGAACAGGGCGGCTCCCTACAAGCTCTGGATACCGTGCCTGCAGCTTGCGGCGTGTCCTGCTGACGCTCTCAAAGCTCGGCAGACCGAGATATTTGTGCTGCGTCATTATCTCCGCAAGCGGCATTGCTCCTGCATCCTTCAAACAAGCATTACAAAGTGCAAGATACAGTACCATATCGTCATTTCTGGCATCTTCATTCTTTTCCAGAACAGCCCTGACTTTCTTTTCAATGGTTTTTAGGTTTCTCATCTTTACCTCCATAAAGGAAAGGGCGGCATCTTTCAGCCGCCCAAACAACTTACTTATTCTTTCTGTTACGGATATTCAGCCATACCGCCGCACCCACAATGAACACGACAAGCACGATTGCGATAATGGTTTTAGCGTCCATCAATTAGTCCTCCTTTTTCTTCTTTCTGTTCTTATAACCGACAAATCCGAGAACGCCCGCACCGACAACAGACAACGCCGCAAGGCTTACCCATAAGCCCAGATTGAAGTCATCGCCTGTTTTCGGGGTATCCCTGAACTCATTGTGCATCTGCACGATAGCCGTAGCGTCCACCTTGACCGTTGCCTGTTTATCGGCAGGAAGGATATATCCTGCGGAAGCCTTGTCGCTTACTTCGGATACGGTATAGTCGCCAATCCGCAAGCCCTCAATCACGATTTCCCCGTTCTTATCTGTCTTAAAGGTCTGGTCATAGTCCACGCCTGTCACACGGAAAGAGAAGCCCTCCACCTTGCCGTCAGAGGAAGTCTTTACGATTTTAAGAGAGCCTTTCTGTGCTGCATTGATAAAGCCAACACCCGCCTTGTTTTCCACTGTGTAGGTCTTTCCGTTCTCCTCGATGGATACGGCATAAACATCTTCATCAAGCACAAAGCCTGTCGGAGCTTTGGTTTCCTTTACCAGATATTTGCCGTAGCGGAGTTCACTCATCTGGTAAACGCCGCCGTCAAGTTCCTTCATTTCGCCAAGCAGCGTATCGTCTTTATCCAGTTTCCCATCGCCATTGGTATCGGAGTAAACCTCAAATACCGCACCAGACAGCTTGTTGTCGGGATAATCCTCATCAACCTTTGTCAAAGCGATATTGCCCTTAATGAAGTAGTTGACAAGTTCGATTTCCACAACTTCGTCCACCTTGCCAATAGTCACGGCGATTTCTTCCTCGGAGAGTACATATCCCTTCGGGCTTTCGATTTCACGGATTATCCAAGTTCCATACGGCACTTTGGCAAAAGAAAAACTACCATCATCTTTTGATGTGGTAGCGGCAATCGCATTTTCCTTTGTAAACTCGGTAGTTCCTGTCTTGAAGATACCGATAACTGCACCGCCCAGAGTTTTTCCGTCCTCATCAGATTTCTTACCGCTTACAGAGCCGTAAATAATGTCATTTGTGATAGCTTCGCCCTCGTTGGCTGTAATGCGGACAGTTTCGGTATCCTGTCCTGCGTATTCAAAAGTAACAGGGTATTTTGCATCGCTGACAATATATGCGGAGTTGGTCGAGATTTCCTGCACATAATAGCTGCCCATCGGCAGGTCGCTGATTGCTTTCCCGTGACCGCTTTCATCAAGGGAAATGACCTCAATCAGACCGTCCGCAGGAATGGTCTTTCCATCTGCGGCTGTGAGTTCCTCCGCCGCATACAAGCCAAAGGTCACATCAAAGATTTCCCCGTTCTTGCCAATGCCGTAGGCTTCATCAATGGCAAGGCTCTTGATGAGGTCGATTTCAACACGCTGTCTTTCATTATAGAAAGAAGTAGCCGTTTCCGTTACATCAACATTCTGTCCTGCATACACAAGCTCAACAGAATGGACTTTCTCGTTCAGCACCATTCCATACGGAGCTGTGATTTCCTTAACCTCATATTTTCCGAGATACAGTTCTTTGGATTTTACTGTACCGTCTTTTCCTGTCGTAACGGTATCCACAACCTCGCCCTTGTTTGCTCTGACCGTCCCGTCCAGAGTGACAATATCCTCGGCTGCGGTAATCTCATAGACTGCACCCTCAAGACCGCTGACAGAGAAAATCGGCTGATACAATCCCTTATCGCCTGCCACGGAGCTGAATACCTCGCCAGACTTTTCTACTGTAATTGTACCTTTCTGTGCCATATTGGAGCGTACTACCTCAATAACGGTAATGCCGCTTTCTTCCTCGGAATTTTCCTGCACCACATCAAAATAAACAGGCTCGGAATTTAAGACATACCCATACGGGGCTTGTACTTCCACAAGGGAATAGCCTTTGCCGTATTCCAATGTCTGCGGTGTGATTAGGTCGCCGTCTGCCGTAGTATAGAAGGTGTCAATGGTCGTCACTTCGGGATAAGTGAAAGTCATAGTCACAAGATTTCCATTCGGGTCGTAAATCTGGAAGCCTGCACCTGCATACGGGATTGTATTGCCTGTTTCTGCATCTTTCTTTACGATTTTGATATAGCTCTCAAAGTTAGCGTTGTTGATAAGGTAGCGGTAGGTCTGACCGTCCTTGCTGATAAACACATCAAAGTCTTTCATCAGTTCACGCCCCTCCCAACCAAAGGTCTGGCGGACGGTATAAATGCCATACGGCATATCCTTTGTCTGGGCAAAACCGTTCTCGTCACAGGTCAGCACATCACGCTCGGTTTCCTTTGCATTTTCATAGCTGCCTGCGGATTTGAGGAACACTTCAAATACCGCACCTTCTTCGGGTGTTTCAATCTGGGTTTCCCCGTTATCCGTATGCTTGATGAGTGCGATATTGCCTTTGATGACCTGTTCATTCACATCGTTTGCGGTACTGTTCAGCTCTACCGTGTATAGCTCTGGTTCTGCACCTACCTTGTGGATTGCGGTATCCAGAAGATACCCCTCGGACGGGCTGATTTCACGGACAGTCCAATCATTATCACAGATATAATACTTGGTCGTAAACTGACCGTTTTCATCAGTCGTGTAGGTGTCAATCAGTTCCTCACCTTTATAGATGCCGTAAACCGCACCTGCAAGGGAAGCGTCGCCCTGCGGAGAACCTGTTTCTGCATCGGTCTTTGTCACAGTCACTTGGAATTTCTTCAACACATTGTCGAAGCTGCGTTTTGTGACCTTGTTCCATTCAATCGGAGCTGTCTGGGAAGCAGGAACGACATAGCGGACTGCGGTATCCACTTCCTCAACCACATACGGGGTATCGCCACTGATAAGGACATTTTCAAACTTAGCCAGTCCGTTTTTATCAGTCACGGCATACTCGTCAACAGGCAAGCCGCTTAAAGATGTGCCATAAAGGTGGAATTTCATTCCCTCCACCAGATTGTCCTCGGAAGTCTTGACGATTTCCAGACTGCCACGCTTCAAAGTATTGCTGAAGGTCACAGTAGAGGTTTTTCCTCCGATAAGTGTGACGGTCTGGGTTTTCTGCGGCTCATAACGGTCAATAGACTGTTCTGTGACCGTATAAGTGCCAGGGAATAATCCCTCCACGGAGACAGAGCCGTCCTTTCCTGTCTTAACTGTTTTATTGAAGTTATCACCTTTGATTGTAAAAGAGATGCCCTCCACAACTCCGTCCTCAGAAGTCTTTTTGAGGGCAATCGTGCCTGTCGGCGTTTCGATATTGATATATGCAGACACGGTATCAGCATTCTCCACACCTGTTACCAAATCCTGCAAGTTCGGGTCGCCATAGGCAATGAGCTTTGCACTGCTGCTGACAGTCGGCACATTGTTCCTCTTTGCCGTAATGCGGACAGAACCGCTGATAGCTACGGTGGAGCTGATTGTCAGCTTATTTCCAGACTTCGATACACTCACATTGCTGTCAGAGCTTGAAAAGCTGTAATCGGAAAGGACGCCGTTGCTGTCCGTCAATGTGATGCTGTACTTTCCGTCCTTGTAGGCAAGCTCCTTTGTGATGTCATTCTTACCGCCCGACATAAAGCTCGGAATGGTGTTATGCTCACGCAGCATTGCAACAATCTGGTCATACACTGCCCTTGCTCCGCTGTTGGCATAATTTGAACCGAAGTGCAGGCTGTAAACGGTGGTGCTTGTCTGGTTATATGAGCCTGTGGCTTCACGGCAGCCTGTGACAAACTCCCATACGAGGGTCTGCGTGGCAAGCCATTTTTCATCATCACTTCCCGACAGATTATTTCGGTTGCCCTGATACCCATAGAGCAGGGCAAGCCCAACCGCCTTTTTCTGATTGGCTGAAAGGGCGTTCCAAGTATCAGAGGAAGCCTTTTTCAAGGTGTTTCCTGTTTTCAGCGGTACTCCCGGCTGAATACAAAACGCATTCTCACCGTCCACAAACATACGGTACTTATAATTTCCCGTTCCGCCTGCGGTATAGCCGCCGATATTCGCACTGGAATTGTACCTCATCGCATTACCGTTGCTGTCATAGGTGTGGGAAAAGGAAATCGTCCCGATGTCACCCGCAGCAAACGCCGTCGCAGGCATTATGGATAATGCCGTGACCGCAGCCATTACAAAAGCCGCAGCCTTTTTGAATAATTTAGGGATTTTCATAGTTACCTCCTGTAATTTGGATTGAATATTTTGCCTTACTGACCGAAAAAAGCTGCCCGTTATGGACAGCTTAAAGTATTTCTTTTCTCGGATAGTTACTGGCAGTAGTTAGGGGGTGAGGTGTGGAGAGGGGGAAGCCGAAATAATGGCTATCCACTCAAATGGGCAGACCTCGCCCTCGATGTGTGGCTATCTCTCGTGAGCCTTGTTCCGCTGCAAGTGTCGGTTATAAAACTCTAACGCCTTGACAACAAAATCCGTTTCCTGCCCTCTGGGAACAGTCTTTGGAATGAGCTTGGTTATCCTCTCGTCACGGAAAGCAGGTTTTTCCTTCTGATTGGGCTTTTCTTCCTCCATAATGGACTGGATAACCTCGGAAGTGAGCTTGCCGTCTTGGTTATACTTCTTCATTTTGATAGCCTGTGCCAATGACGGGGTAGCATCGTTGTACTCCATTGCTTCAAGCAGGGTGTATTGCTGTTCCTCGGTCAGATAGGAAATTTCAACCGCAGGACGAAAAGCAATCTGCCTTTCATCTACCATTTGCAGGATTTCGGGAACAAGCTCCGTTAGACGGATATAGCGGCGTATCTGGTCTTTGCTTTCTCCAACAAGTTCTCCTAATTCCTCATCAGAACGCCCTTTTGATAAATTAGTCGCCAATGGCGACGCATTTTCTTTTGGGGGTCTGCCTGCCTGTCGTTTCATAGCTTCCAACCGCATTTTATACGCAAACGCTTTCTCACTCGGCAAAATAACAGAGCGTTGGAGATTACTTTCCACCATGACAATAATGGCTTCATCACGGGTAAGCTCTTTGACCTCGCATTTCAGCGTTTCAAGTCCTGCAAGTTCACAAGCCTTTTTTCGCCTGTGACCACTGATAAGCTCATACCGTCCGTCCTCTTTTAAGCGAACTGTCGCAGGGGTCATTACACCGTTTCGCTTGATACTCTCAACAAGTTGTTCCATATCTTCGTCCATCAAAACCTTGAACGGGTGGTCTGGAAACTCGTCAATCTCCGATATGGGAATATCCCGTATCTTGCTTAGCTTTGCTTCCTCACGGCTTTCGTCCGTCTGAAAAAGGTCATCGTATGCGGTCAGCTCGATTTTGGTTTCTCTGCTTCTCGCCAATCTCTGCCACCTCCTTTCCTAACTGCTCATAGGCTGCGGCAACCTTGCCGCTTTTGTCGTAAGCAAAAATACTTTTGCCTTCTGCGGTAGCTTCCACCGCACGGATAGAATGAGGTATCTCGGTATCAAATACCTTGATTTTCTTACCGTATGCACTTTTGACCGTTGCCGTAATTTCCTTAGAAATGTTGGTACGGGGCATTACCATAGTCATTAAGATACCGTCTATCCGCAGCTTTGGGTTGATTTGCCGCTTGACCATTGATACGGAGCGAAGCAAAAGCTCCAGACCTTTAGCCGAGAGATAGTGGGGCTGTGTCGGGATAATCACGCTGTCAGCCGCCGCCAGAGCATTGATGGTTATCATGCCTAAGCTCGGCATACAATCAATAAGCACATAGTCGTAATTCTTTTTAACCTCATTGACATAGGTTTTCAGCACACGCTCACGGCTCATTGCATTGATTAGCCTTACCTCAAAGCCCGACAGCTCAATGTTTGACGGAAGCAGGTCAACGCCCTCTCTGTGATGGATAATACCCTGTGAAGCATCAAGCGTTTTATCGTCTATGATGTTCTGCATCACAGTAGAGAGCGTTATGGGAATATCGTCTGGTCTGTTATAACCCAGAGCCATCGTGAGATTTGCCTGTGCATCGGCATCAATCAGCAGGACTTTTTTACCCTGCTGCACCAGACTTACACCCAGATTGACCGCTGTGGTTGTTTTTCCGACACCGCCTTTCTGGTTAGTCAGAGCAATCACTTTGCAATTTGACATAGATGCGTCCTCCTTTCGCATAGATTTAGCCACTTTGTCAAGGTGGCTATGTAAACAGTACCAGAGAACGCAAAAAAGCCGCCTACTCTTAAAATCAATAAGAATAAGCGGCTTTGTAATTTGCCTTAGACATATTCAATTTTCATTCTCTTGGTCGGTGCATTTATGACCTTAAAAATAAGCTCGTCAATACAATCCGTATATCTGCCTTGCTGAATAAGTTGATTTTTTAACTCTACAAGGCTATGTATCAAAAGTTTTCTTTCGTGGCTATCCAAATACAGATGATTAAATTTCTCTCTCATAAGCACACCTCCACTTCTTTAGCTTCATTATATTGGAAAGCAGGGGAAAGGACAAATCTGCAAAAAGGGACAAAAAATAAGCGTACCACTATTTCTAATGATACGCTTATCGTATTTAACTGTTAATCAAGGTCTATGAATACCCTTACAGTGGTATCTCTCCACTGATTTTTCCTTACATACTGTCCGTTAGCCTTTCGATAGGCTGCTGCCTGCTCGAAACTAAGCGGCAATTCAAAGGAAAGAGAACTCCTACCTATTTGCAATAGCAGCCTGAGCAGCAGCAAGTCTTGCGATCGGCACACGGAATGGTGAACATGATACATAGTCAAGACCAATCTTATGACAGAACTCAACTGATGATGGGTCACCGCCGTGCTCACCGCAGATACCTACGTGGAGCTTGTTGTTTACAGGCTTACCGAGCTTAATAGCTGTTTCCATAAGCTTGCCAACACCTGTCTGGTCAAGCTTAGCAAATGGATCGTTCTCGAAGATCTTAGCATCATAGTAAGCGTCTAAGAACTTACCAGCATCATCTCGTGAGAAACCGAATGTCATCTGTGTTAAGTCTGTCTCTTATACACATCTCCGAGCCCACGAGACACTGAGCGATCTCG
>ERZ1026993.352-NODE-352-length-14747-cov-5.867002_pt1 | contig 14747 bp, 6 predicted proteins | sample MGYA00519454_ERZ1026993 | MGnify/ENA primary metagenome ERZ1026993 (study PRJEB26926, sample SAMN06164552) | human gut metagenome | biome: ENVO:00009003; feature: ENVO:2100002; material: ENVO:00002003 | host: Homo sapiens | place: USA | collected 2012 ...
GGTATATGGTGCAAAGTATTACATCGCATTGGAATACACGCTATCTGCAAGAAGCTATCAAACTTGATGACTATGGCAAGCATGGTGCGTTGGCAAACAATTTCACTGAAACCCTGCCTGTTCCCGAAGTAAACGATGTGAAATCAATGCTCAAAGACCCGTATATATTCGATATGCTGACCTTTACCGACCAATACAATGAGCGTGATGTAGAAATCGGTTTGGTGAAACATGTAGAGAAATTCCTTGTGGAAATGGGCGCAGGTTTTGCTTTCATGGGACGACAATACCATATTGAGGTGTCAGGAGATGATTACTATAATTGACATATTGATGTACAATACCTTCCTACACCGCTATTTGGTGATAGAGTTAATCAATAGTTTACTGGTGGTAAGCCGGAAATATGGTCGTAGCCTTTAAGGGTATATTCTAAGTGGTGGATATTTAACCCTTTTAGTTATTATTAACTCATCTACGGTGTCAATACGAGCGATTTATTCTTTTTTTTCGGTGCAATTCGTTTCCGATATTTCACTTCTATTTGGGCTCAATGTCTAAGCCAATACAAAGGTACAATATTTTATCCGATATTGTTTGTTACTTATTGTTTTTTGGAAATAATTTTATTGTAGATATTATTACCTCCACAAAGGCTCTTGTTCCCAATTACGAGGGAAGCCCAACAAGCGAGTTTTCACTGATGGATGGCTTATCAAGAGTTGCTTGAAATCGGTAATGAATGTATTTTCAAGAACAATGGAGTTGAGCCAATACACAACACAGCATAATTGTGGATAAAGAGTTTGTTCTCGGAATGAGAAATCAGCAATCCATGTATTTGGCATACGTTCTGGCATCTTTGGTTTTACTGGAAAGACACGGTTGGACAGTCGTGAATGATGAGCACAACAATTACGAAGCACCGCAAGACACTCTAACCAGCTTCTAAAAAATTTGTGATGATTCAAACCGAACTCTCTTGCGACAGCATGTTTTGCCGTGGCATTTGAAAAATTGGAATAGAGCTTAGAGAGTGTTCCCATTGAGATAACCTCCAATGTTTTCCATACAGGAGGCAGCTCTGGTTCGTTGTATTTGCGGAAATGCTCAGTAATAAAATCATCGTGTGAGCGTTCCACCTCTTTACGGATAACAGCTAAATTGGTAGCAAAACGAGCCTCATTGGTGGCAAAGTTTTCGTCCATAAACCAAAATGCTCCAAATTCAAGAGCAAAGTGCTTGATTATTTTTGTGCGAACAGCAACTTCAATCGTTTGAATGGCAGTAAAGAGCAAAGCCCTAAGTTGCTTATCAAAGGAATACAGGTCGATAATATCTGCAAAACGACAACCTTCTCTAAATTGATGCGTAGTGTGGTCAGCTTCAAAATGTCGCCAATAACCAGCAAGACGAAAATAGCTTATGATGTCAAGGGCTTTAACAGCTCGCTCAACATCATCAATAAGCAAACCTCTTTCTTTGAGAATATCAATTTGTTGTTCCGTGGTTATGGCTCGATTTGTATACCTGACTCCCATAAATAAAAATGTCCCGCTGGGTACGCTAATCTTACGGGAAGCGAGCGGGATTTGTTGGTGCAAAGGTAATTAATTATTTCTAACCTACCAAACAATAGAGCAAATATCAAACAGATATTTTTATCTTACCGCTTCTTTTTCAAATGTTTTTCCGTAATTCTGTACTCGGATTTGGGTAACCATTTCCATGCATTTGAAAATAAAGAAGCGTTATGCTACTCTTGTAAGTGCGAAGCTTGAGAAACTAAACACAAAATCAACAAGAATAGGCATGGTAGTTCCCACGTTATAGCGTGGGCTGCTTTACCATATCTGTTGATTTAGGTTTTCTCAGGACCTGCACTTTAAAATGTGGTTATTGGCAGTGTCACACTTCTTTTTTAGGAGAAAGTGTTACGACAAAAAGAAAAAAGTCAATAGATCTAGCAGCTCAATCCGGGGCAGCTAACGAAGTTGTGTCTAGATATGGATCGGCCTCAAAAGAACATTTAGTATCCTATTCTGGTGTTGACTCACAGTACATAAATGGGATTAAAATTTGGAATAAATAAATCGGGTGTCTTTCTGCAAAGAAAAAGAGTCGTTCCGATGCGTTTCCAGGGCTCACAAGGCTCAAGGCTCACTTATGCGGTATTTTAAACCTTGGTAGATGTGTAAGTATTTGCTTTACAGTCTGTTTGGTGGGACAAAACGTGCGGGTTGAATATTATTCTTTGGTCTTTGGAAAGTTCAGGATTGTCTTGACTTTGTCTGTCGTTTTATAGAATTTGTGTTTGCTTTGACCAGGCTTGTTTTTTGCCGGGTTTTATTCATAATGGCCGGATCAATGGATATGGGCACATTCGGATTTTTCACGATGCCCGGAATGACCAAGTGATGATGTCAATAGAAGTTTCTTTTATTTATACATTTTTCTTTCCGGTAAATGTCGGATGCGTTCGTGTATGTCTGGGGCTCATTATATTATTCATTTTATTTTTTAGAATATAGTCTTGTCCCCTTCTTTTTATTGTAATTAATTAAAAATCAGTGCGTTATTAGGTTTCTTGAAGCTTGTTTTGGGCTTAAATACCGCCTAAGTGAGCCTTTGAGCCCTGAGCCTTGGAAAGCTTGGTGAAAAGACCTTGTAATTCCTTTCAAAAGACCTGTTCTTTGTATAAAAAGACCTTGACGTTTTTTTAAAAGAACCTTGTCTTTGACGCCAAACATCAGGACCTTTTTTTTAAATGTCTGGATCTTTTTCAAAAACAACAAGACCTTTTTTCAAAAGGAACGGGTACAAACGGACGGCCGGTCCGTCTCTTTTCCCAGATAGTGTAATAATTATGAAGAAACTGTTTATTTTACTTGTGTGCCTGTTGCCTGTGTTGGCACAAGCTCAAATGGAAACCTCTGTAGCCGGATTCATCCCTTTATCCGGTAGCGGAAGAATAGTATATAATTTCAATCCCGGATGGCGCTTTCATCGTGGAGACATAAAAGGCGCGGAAGCCGTACGTTTTGATGATACATCCTGGCAGGTAGTGTCTGTTCCGCATACTGTGGAACTGATGCCTGCCGAGGCAAGCGGTTGCCGTAACTATCAGGGTGTGGCATGGTACCGGAAACATTTTGTGATTCCTCAAGATATGAAAGGAAAAGAGGTGTCGCTTCATTTTGAGGGAGCTATGGGAAAACAGGTGATTTATTTAAATGGCAAGAGGGTGCAAGAGCACTTGGGAGGATACCTTCCTTTCACTGTGCAACTGACGGAACAGGGGGTACAGCCCGGAGACAGTTGCTTGCTGGCAGTGATGACGGATAATAGTGATGATAAGAATTTTCCTCCGGGAAAACGTCAATATACCTTGGATTTCGCTTATCATGGAGGAATTTACCGGGATGTGTGGATGATAGGAAAATCAAGTGTAGCTATTACAGATGCCTTGGAGGCCGATAAGGTGGCCGGAGGCGGAGTTTTTGTGCATTTTGACAATATAAGCGGGAAAAAAGCGGAAGTGTATGTGGATACGGAAGTGCATAACAGTGGAAAGCGGACGCGTACCGTAGCCGTGGAGACGGTTTTGGTGGATGCCGGCGATGTTCCCGTAAAACGGGTTTCGCAACAGGTGAAGCTGCAAGCAGGGGAATCGAAGACGGTGCGGCAACGGTTTGCAGTTCGCAATCCTAAGTTATGGTCTCCTGACTCGCCTTATTTGTATAGGATACAATCTCGTGTCAAAGCCGGACATGAAGTGTTGGATGGGGGAGTGACACGTGTGGGGATCCGCAAAGCGGAATTTAAAGGTAAGGATGGCTTTTGGTTGAATGGCAAGCCTTTTGGTCAATTGGTCGGCGCGAACCGTCATCAGGATTTTGCATACGTGGGTAATGCGCTGCCCAACAGCCAGCAATGGAGGGATGCCAAACGCTTGCGTGATGCAGGATGTACCATTATCCGTGTAGCTCATTATCCGCAAGATCCGGCATTCATGGATGCTTGCGACGAAATGGGGCTGTTTGTTATTGTGGCTACTCCGGGATGGCAATATTGGAATAAAAATCCGGAGTTCGCAAAGTTGGTACATCGGAATACCCGTGAGATGATACGCCGGGACCGCAATCATCCCAGTGTGCTGATGTGGGAGCCTATTTTGAATGAAACGCCTTATCCGCGCGATTTCGCACTGGAGGCGTTACGGATTACATGGGAGGAGTTTCCTTATCCCGGACGTCCTGTAGCGGCAGCCGATGTTCATTCGAAAGGAGTGGCGGAAAACTATGATGTGGTGTACGGATGGCCGGGAGATGATGAGAAGGCAGACCGTCCGGAACAATGTATTTTTACTCGTGAGTTTGGCGAGAATGTGGATGACTGGTATGCACATAATAATAATAACCGTGCCAGCCGTAGCTGGGGGGAACGCCCGTTGCTGGTGCAGGCACTGTCATTATCAAAGAGTTATGATGAAATGTACCGCACTACAGGGCAGTTTGTCGGTGGGGCGCAATGGCATCCTTTTGACCATCAGCGGGGGTATCATCCCGATCCGTATTTCGGGGGCATTTATGATGCGTTCCGTCAGCCTAAATACGCTTATTATGCTTTTCGCAGCCAGTCTGCCGCGACATTGAAGCATCCTGTGGCGGAATGTGGCCCTATGGTGTTTATCGCCCATGAGATGTCTCCTTTCTCGGATGCCGATGTGGTGGTGTTCAGTAATTGTGACTCGGTTCGTCTCTCTGTCTATGACGGTACTGAGAGCCGGACGCTTCCGGTTGTTCATGCGCAGGGACACATGCCTAATGCCCCGGTGATATTCAAGGATGTATGGGATTTCTGGGAAGCACGCGAGTATAGTTATAAGCAAAAAAACTGGCAGAAAGTAAATATGGTGGCAGAAGGAATTATAGACGGTAAAGTGGTTTGCACCTATAAGCGGATGCCGTCACGCCGCAGCACGAAGTTGCGTATGTATGTGGATACGGAAGGAAAGCAATTGGTGGCAGACGGTTCGGATTTTATCGTAGTAGTGGCCGAAGTGACGGATGATAGCGGTAATGTGCGCCGTCTGGCAAAAGAAAATATCGTATTTACTGTAGAAGGTGAAGGACGAGTTATAGGGGATGCCTCTATCAATGCCAATCCGCGCACGGTGGAGTTTGGCTCTGCTCCCGTATTGATCCGTTCTACCCGCAAGCCCGGCAAAATAAAGGTGAAGGCCCATGTGCAGTTTGAAGGAACGAATGCACCGGTTGCTACGGAAATAGAATTAGAAAGTATTCCGTCAGAACTGCCTTTCTGTTATACGGAGGAGGAGACGGATGCCCAATCAGCCGGAGCAGGACTGGCCGGAAGCCCTGTTAGAACAGAAAGAATGGCGGGGAAAGTTGTGCTGACAGAAGAGGAAAGGCAAAAAGTATTGATGGAGGTGGAGAGACAGCAAACTGAATTCGGTACGGAGAAGTAATATAGATAGAACGCGGACTTATCTCGTTCCAATCTAACCAATAATTGGTATTTAACTAATTTCAATTTAAGTACCAACGGATTTTTTCTTATCTTTGATCTCGGTTTGAAGAAAACTAAATACTTATGAAGAAATATATACTTATTATACTTTGTTGCCTGACAAGCTTTCCTCTGTGGTCATATAATGTGAATATGATTGTGGAACATTATTCTGTAGATCAAGGGCTTCCTAATAATACGGTAAACTGTACCTTGAAAGACAGAGATGGCTTTATCTGGTTCGGAACCTGGTATGGCTTATGTTGTTTCGATGGAGTGAAGTTTAAAACATTCAATAAACAGGAGCACGATTCGGATGTGCCGCCACGTAAGATCCAGCGCATAGTCGAGGATAAAAACGGGTATATATGGGTAAAGACCATTGACCGTAAGTTGTATGTCTTCAATAAAGTGACCGAATGTTTTCATGCTGTTTATGATGACATGAAGAACTATTCGGAGAATATTCAGGTGATAAAATTACAAAATACGGCCGAGGGGGATGTGTTGTTGCTGACCAAAGATAAAAATCTGTTGTTGACCGGGGTAGATGAAAAGGGGCAGGTAACTATCAAGATTCTGTTCGACTCTCGGGACGAGATAAACAAGCATGATTATACACTGAAACACCATGTCCTGTGCGAAACGGAGGAATATATCAGTTGGATAGGAACTGATTATAAGGTGTCTGCCGTGCATAAAGGAGCGGAATTGGCATCCCGGCCTGCCGATTTCATAACCAGTAAGATTAATTCCGGTGACAAGGATAGTTTTACCAGTTTCTTTGAGGATGGCAGGAAGGTATGGGTCGGAGATCGTGCGGGTATTTTTTACAGTATCGATGTAAGGACCGGTTTGGTAAACCGGTATGTACTTTCCGAAATAAAAGGTGCGATCAGCAATTTGCTGGTTACTCCGGCAGGTTATGTCTATCTCAGTGTGGCCGGACAAGGTACATACGAATATGATTTGGCCGAGCGCAGGTTGCAAAAGATAAATACTGAAATGAATGACGCTATGGTTACTCATGCATTCATAGACCAGTATGATAAAATATGGTTTCACGAAAATGAGAAGGCGCTGATTTATTATGATCCGTTGAACCATACCGCAAAACGGTTTCCGTTTACCATGTTCGGCAAGATAACCACCCTGTATTCGGAAGATGCCGGTGAAAGAGGGCTTTTTTTCCTGTCTCCGGCAGGAGAGGCCTGGTTGTTCGACAGGGAACATGCGGAGATGGTTTATATTAATAAGTTGAAACAACTTTCTAATGATAGGGCAAATCAGCAGTTTTATCATCTGATGTTGGATAATGACGGGGTATTGTGGCTTTCCTCTGCCGATGAAGGGGTGTATTGCATGAATTTCCCCAAGAAGCAATTCAATCTGCTTTCGTTGTCTCCGCAATCAGCCGGGCAGGAAAATTATACGATAGGGGTAAGAGCCCTTTTCCAATCAAAAAGTGGCGATATCTGGGTGGGCACCCGTTGGCAGAGTGTGTATCGGATGGATCGGAACGGTGTAACCAAACATGTTTTTTCGACAGGTGACGAGCACATAGGTAATGTATATCACATCATGGAAGACGACAAGGGAAACCTTTGGTTCTCTACCAAAGGCGACGGATTGGTGAAGGCTGTTCCTGATGAGAAAGCGGCAGGTGGTTTCCGTTTTAAACGCTATCTGCATAATTTGTCTGATTTGTCGTCAATCAGCGGGAATGATGTGTATTTCACTTATCAGGATGAAAAGAAACGTATCTGGGTGGGTACTTTGGACGGAGGATTGAATCTGCTTTGTGAGGAAAATGGGGAAGTCACTTTTAAGAATAAATATAACGGATTCAAGAACTATCCTACGTATGGCCTTTATATGGAAGTGAGAAATATGATAGAGGATAATGACGGGCGTATGTGGGTAGGTACGATGGACGGGCTGATGTCTTTTAAAAACAACTTTGCCTCAGTGGAGCAGATTGATTTTGAAACCTACCGTGGTGCCAACCGGGTAAATTATGCCGATAGCGATGTGTACGCGCTTTATAAAGACGAGTTCTCTCAGATATGGGTATGCGTGTTTGGTGGAGGATTGAGCAAATTGTCGGGATATGATGAGGAAACGCATAAGCTTTCATTTAAATCGTATGGCTGGGAAGACGGATTGAATAATGATGTGGTGATGTCTATTATAGAAGATGATAACGGTTTCCTTTGGCTTGCTACGGAAAAAGGACTCTCTTGTTTTGACAGGGCGACAAGCCAGGTGCGTAACTATGACAAATATGATGGCTTTCCTCCGGTTGTGATGGAAGAAAACACCGCACTGAAAACGCTGGACGGAGAACTTTGGCTGGGGTGTAAAGAGGGTATCCTGACCTTTTCTCCCGATAAATTGGAAACGAAAAAGGTCGATTATAATACATTCATTGTAGGATGTCAGATATCAAACCGGGATATACGCAGCTATACGGAACATCCCATTATTGACCGGTCCATTACCTATACAGACCGGATTACATTGAATCATAACCAGTCCATGTTTACTTTAGAGTTTGCGGCGTTGAACTATAATAATCAGAACCGTGTGTCTTACAAATATATTTTGGAAGGATATGAAAAAGAATGGCACTATAACGGGAAGAACCGTATAGCTTCCTATACCAATGTTCCTCCCGGTAAGTATCTTTTCAGAGTACAGACACTGGATGAGGCAAATCCCGGTTTGGAGTCTTTCCGTGAGTTGACCGTTGTCATTCTGCCGCCTTGGTGGGCCAGTTGGTGGGCGTATGTTATCTATATGATTATAGCCGTAGCCTTATTGCTGGTGGCTATAAAATTATCTCTTTTCATGATTAAGGTGAAGAATGATGTGTATATCGAACAAAAATTGTCCGAATTGAAAATCAAGTTCTTTACCAATATCTCGCATGAGTTGCGTACTCCGCTGACTCTGATCCAAGGGCCTATTCAGGAACTGAGAGAAAAGGAGAAACTATCTCAGAAAGGAATGCAATATGTGGATCTGATGGAAAAGAATACCAAACAGATGCTGCAACTGGTCAATCAGATATTGGATTTCCGTAAAATACAGAACGGCAAGATGCGTCTGCATGTGTCGTTGTTCAACCTGAATGAGATGGTAGACTCTTTTGAGAAAGAATTCAGGGTGATGGCCGAAGAAAATGAAGTCAGCTTCACGTTCCAGCTGGCCGGTGAGGATATCATGGTATGGGCGGATAAGGAGAAAGTGGCTATCGTGATCCGCAACATCATCTCCAATGCGTTCAAGTTCACTCCTGCCGGGGGAAATATTTATGTCACGATGGGAGTGTCGGATGATGACAGGCATTGTTATGTACGGGTGGAAGATAGCGGTGTGGGGATTCCCCAAAGCAAGCTTTCCGAAATCTTCGAGCGTTTCTCGCAGGCTGACAATGCACGTGGCGCTTATTATCAGGGAACGGGCATCGGATTGGCTTTGTCTAAGGAAATTATCAGTCTGCATCATGGGGAAATCTATGCAGAGAGTCCTGAAGGGAAGGGAGCGGTCTTTACCATTGAATTGCAACTGGGTAAGGAGCATTACAAACCGTCGGAAGTCGATTTCTATATGGGCGGGGAAACGGTGAGTGTTCCTGAGGCTGAATCTGTTTCTGCCTCTGCCGGCAAGGAAAGCGAGGAGGAGAAAGAACAGCCTGTCGATTCGTCTTTGCCTACCGTGCTGATTGTAGAAGATAATAAGGATTTATGCAATATGTTGAAGCTGCAATTGGAAGATAAATTCAATATTTATATGGCCAATGATGGTGTGGAGGGGCTGAAGAAAGTACATCTTTATCATCCCGACATGGTAGTCACCGACCAGATGATGCCGAATATGGATGGAATAGAGATGTTGCAACGCATCCGTAAAGATTTCCAGATCAGTCATATTCCGGTGATTATCCTGACGGCGAAAGGTAATGATGAAGCGAAGACCAAAGCGATAAGCATGGGAGCGAATGCCTATATCATCAAACCTTTCAGCAAAGACTATCTGGTAGCACGTATCGAACAGTTGCTGAATGAACGTAAATTGTTCCGTGAACGTGTATGGCAGCAGCCCGAAGAACATAAGGAGGAACAGGATACATACGAACAGTTCCTGGTGAAGAAAGATGTGCAGTTCATTGAAAAGATTCATCAGGTTATAGAAGAGAATCTGGATAATAGTGATTTTAATATAGATACTATAGCATCGACTATCGGGCTGAGCCGCTCGGCTTTCTTTAAGAAGTTAAAGAGCCTGACCGGGTTTGCTCCGGTGGATTTAGTGAAAGAGATTCGTCTGAATAAATCAATAGAGTTGATTAAAAACTCGGATATGAGTATTTCAGAAATAGCTTTTGCCGTGGGCTTCAAGGATTCCGGTTATTTCAGTAAATGTTTTCGTAAGAAATATGATCAGACTCCGAGGGAATATATGAATGAATGGCGTAAAGGTTGATTTCTTGACCTTATAAAGCAGGAATCCCGTAAACAGATGTAGGCGAGCGTCGTGTTTGCGGGATTGTCTTATTTGTTTGCTAAGTTATTTTTGGACTTTATTAAGATTTAGTGATTACATACTTTTTTGTGATTCGTCTTAATTCTAAACAATAACTAGATTACGATGAATGTGAAAAAAATTATCAGTTTAATCATGCTCCTGTTTATGTTACTGCCTTTGGGAGCACAGAATTCAGAGGGAAAACAATGCTATAAAATAGCTGCGTGTGACTGGATGATGCTAAAGCGTCAGAAGATCGGTTCTTTTCAATTGATGAAGGAACTAGGAGGTGATGGCATAGAAATGGACATGGGAGGCTTGGGAAAACGGGATACTTTTGATAATAAGTTCCACCAGCCCCATTTCTGTAAATTATTTAAAGAAACAGCACAGGAACAGCATATTGAAGTCCCTTCTGTGGCGATGTCCGGATTCTTTGGACAATCTTTCTTGACTCATCATAATTATAAAGCTTTAGTGCAGGATTGTTTGAATACGATGAAGGTGATGGGGGCCCAAGTAGCTTTCCTTCCATTAGGCGGCATAAAAGAGGACTGGACAGTAGCGGGTGATGCACGTCAGGAGTTGGTAAGCCGTTTGCACGAAGTGGGAGAAATGGCAGTGAAAGATGGAGTAGTGATAGGTATCCGTACTCCTTTGGACGCCGGAGGGGATATAAAACTGTTGAAAGAAATTAATTCGAAAGGTATAAAGATTTATTATAGTTTTCAAAATGCGTTGGAAAATGGACGCGACCTCTGTAAAGAGTTGAAAAAATTGGGAAAGGATCGGATTTGTCAGATACATTGTACGGATACAGACGGGGTTACTCTTCCTTATAATACCCGTCTGGATATGAATGCCGTAAAGCATACCCTTGATAAGATGGGGTGGAGCGGATGGCTGGTCATTGAACGGTCACGGAATAAGGATGAAGTCCGGAATGTAAAGAAAAATTTCGGGACGAATGTCGCTTATCTGAAACAGATATTTCAACAAGAAAAATAAGATAATATTTTAATTTTAAAAATGATTCTATGAAGAAAGAAAATGCATTTCTTCAGAAGCTGGACAAGATTGGCAACTTGACACAAGTGGTCTGTCTCAGTCTGTTTCTGACAGGAGTTTCTGTTCAGGGAGTATCCGCTGAGACAGGATTTCCTATATCCCAGTCGGTGCAACAGACTAAAACTGTCACCGGACAGGTGGTTGATGAAACTGGTGAACCGGTGATTGGTGCCAGTGTGGTGGTGGAAGGAACTACAAACGGTACCATTACTGATTTTGACGGAAGATTTGCTTTGCAAGTCCCTTCGGGCAAGAAGGTTGTCATTTCATTTGTGGGGTATGTGCCGCAAACGATTGCTCCGAAACAAGGAAAAGACTTTAGAGTGGTGCTGAAGGAAGATTCCAAAATGCTGGACGAAGTGGTTGTAGTCGGTTACGGTACTCAGAAAGCAAAAGATGTGACAGGATCTATCGGGGTTATTACTCCTTCGGAAATTTCAGATTTGCCGGTGTCGAATTTGGGTGCTGCGCTAGCGGGACAGATACCTGGTTTGAGTATCAGTGGTGGTGACAGCCGTCCGGGTGAAGGGGCAACTATGTCTATTCGTCAATCTTTCTCGTATTCTAAAGATGGTGGTAGTACTAATCCGATGGTCATAATCGATGATGTGATTCAGATAGATGCCAACAGCGGTCTTCCGACATTAGAAACTTTCAATGCCCTTGATCCTTCTGAAATTGAAAGTATTTCAGTCCTTCGTGATGCCAGTGCTGCCATTTACGGTTCCCGTGCTTCGCAAGGTGCTATTATTGTAAAGACCAAACGAGGTAAATCAGGAGCTCCCAAAATCAATTATTCAGGTAAATTCGGATTTAATGATGCAGTGGGACATCCTAAAACCTTAAAAGGAGCAGCTTATGGACGTTTTGCCAATTCCTTTAATTTGGCCAATAATAAGATAAGTATGGATCCGGATGGAAACTGGATGAATAAAATTTATAATGAAGCGGAACTGGCCGAGATGGATGGCTTGAATTACAATTGGCTGGATGAAGCCTGGTCCGGCGCTTTTACAATGAACCATTCGGTCAATGTAAGTGGCGGTAGCGAGAAAGCTACTTATTTTGCGGGTGCTTCTTACTATACTCAGGGGGCGAATCTTGGAAAACAGGATTATAATAGATGGAACTTCCGTGCAGGTGTGGATATCAAATTGACTTCCGATTTGAAATTTTCTGCAACCATAGCGGGTAACCAGCAGGAAACCACATCGAGTTTTACCAAAGGTTTAAGCAATTTGAACGGTTATGGGGGAACTAAGCCCGGTGAATCCGGTGATTATTTGGTTCTTGCTCATATGCCGAATTATTTGCCATGGGAGATAACATTGGATGATGGTAATACCTATTATACATCTCCTTTGTTGAATAGTTACTCGAGTGCGGGTAATGCAACATCGGGCAATAAAATGAGTACATGGAATTATTTTGCTATGGAGAATAATGACGGTTCTTATTCCACGAATGATAATTTCAGTTATGATGCCAACTTCTCCGTCACTTATGCCGTTCCGTTTATCAAAGGTCTTTCATTCAAGGGAAGCTATGCGTTGAAGCGTAGTGCCAGTGATAGTGAGCAGGCATTTATGCCATTTACGTTGGCTTATCTGAAAGCAAGCGATGCATTGACACCCGGAAATCGTTTTTATAGCGATCATCCGTCTGTTTCCGATTATCAATTAAAAGAATTTACGGGAAGCACTCGTGTGGTATATTCAGACCAGATGGCTAAAAACGAGCAATTGAACTTCTATGTGAATTATGAAGGAAAGTTTGGCAAGCATAGCATTGCCGCCATGGCTGCAGTGGAAAAAATGCAGGCTTATATGCATTCCAAGCGGATGTTGTTTAATAACCCTGACCCGGATGGTTATTTGGGTACTTCGCCAAGTGCGGGAGCGATGGATACAGGTAATTCTATTACATATAAATACAAACAGGGTTCTTTGTCTTATTTAGGTCGTGTAAGCTATAATTATGCCGATAAGTATTTGTTCCAATTCCTATTCCGTAGCGATGCTTCCACTAAATTTGCTCCGGCCAATTATTGGGGCTTCTTCCCGGGTGTTTCCGTGGGGTGGGTAGCTTCGGAAGAAGAGTTTATGAAGAAGTTGCTGCCGTCATGGTTTGAATACATGAAAGTACGTTTCTCATGGGGACGTACCGGTAAAGATAATATCAAAGCATGGGGATGGAAGCAACTCTATTCATTGGATCCTAGTAGAGGATATGGATTCGGTTCTAACGGTGGTATCCTGCAAACGGGTATCAAGCCGGGAGCGACTCCTAATCCTGATGCGCATTGGGATAATACCGATAAATTTAATCTTGGTTTTGATTTGCGTTTCCTCAATAACCGTTTAAGTGCGACTGTGGATGTGTACTATGATATAAACTCTGACATCTTGAATCAGAATATCGGTGGTATCATAGGTACTCCTATTTTTGCAGGAGGTGCTTTGACAGAAGTGAACTTTGGGCGTATTGATGCTTTTGGTAGTGAATTCTCTTTGAATTGGCGCGATAAAATAGATCAGGTGAAATATAATATCGGAGTGAATTTTGGATTTAATGGCAACAGGGTAAGAGAATGGCCCCAGTCTGCTCCGAGTTATATACAGGAAAATTCTGTAAGAGAGGGTGCTTCTACTATATTCCCTACATACGGGTATAAAGTATGGAGAGGTACAAGTTCCGGAGATGGTATTTTACGGAACAGTGATGATATTGAGAATTATTGGAACTATTTATCGGCCAATGCAGAAGCCGCAGGCACTTCTCCGGAATATTTGGGCGTAAAAGATGCCAGTCAGTTAAAACCGGGTATGTTGGCTTATCAGGATTTGGGTGGCGTATTGAATGAGGATGGTACGCAGTCGGGGCCCGACGGACGTATTGCCAAGACCCAGGATTATGCCAAACTGAATAAGAGTGGAAAGACATATGGTTTTACCACCAAACTGGGGGCGGAATGGAAAGGTATCAGCTTTAATATGATGATTGCCACTTCATGGGGTGGTTATCGCCAGATTGACGTCAATAAAATCACAACATCCAGTGGGGATATGCTTTGGACACCGGACTCATTCTGGGAAGATATGTTTGATGAAAGAAATAATACGACGGGGAAATATCCTAATTTAGGTTTAGACAACAGAATATCAGGATCAGTAATTGCACCGTCTGATTTTTGGTCTATCAGTACGTTCCGTTGCTATATCCGTAACTTAAGTATCGGTTATACGCTGCCTAAGGCATGGTTGTCACCTTTAAAGATCCAGTCGGCTAAATTAAGTCTGACAGGTAATAATCTATGGGATTTCTATAACCCGTATCCCGATCATTATCGTAATATGTATTGTGGAACAACTTCATTGTATCCTACATTGAGAACGTGGTCGTTGGGAGTAAATGTATCATTCTAAAATTAAAAAGAATCATTGATATGAAAAAGCGCATATTATATACTGTGTTATTGGCAGCCGGATTGGCATTTAGCAGTTGCAGTGACCAGTTCTTGCAGGATATGAATCCGTATGACAGTTATTCACCGGAAAAGACTTTCGGCCTGTCTCTTATACACATCTCCGAGCCCACGAGACACTGAGCGATCTCGT
>ERZ1026993.361-NODE-361-length-14627-cov-7.231746_pt1 | contig 14627 bp, 9 predicted proteins | sample MGYA00519454_ERZ1026993 | MGnify/ENA primary metagenome ERZ1026993 (study PRJEB26926, sample SAMN06164552) | human gut metagenome | biome: ENVO:00009003; feature: ENVO:2100002; material: ENVO:00002003 | host: Homo sapiens | place: USA | collected 2012 ...
CCCGAGGAACGTGCCGGTATGGTAATGTACAGAGGTGTGAAAGCCGAATCTCAGACACCTTTGAAAGCACGTTATCTGAAGGTCGAAGTAACAGGTACCAAAGTCTGTCCTACCTGGCACTATGGAGTAGGTAATCCTTCCTGGTTCTTTATCGATGAAGTAACCGTAAGATAACTCCCTATAAAATACAATAAGGTAGACATTGCCGCTTACTCTTTTAAAGGAAGAGCAAGTGGCAATGTTTTTTTGTTTTTTTTGATGTTTTCTGTAAATTTGTTCCCATTCATTTTATTTATAATTGAATACAGTGTTGAACCTTAAGCACAATGAACGAACTGTCAAAAGAAGAAAAAGAAAAGTTTGAAGCACTTTTTCGCACAATGTATCCTAAAGTAAAAGCTTTTGCTGCAAAGATTTTACAGTCGGAAGACGATGCAGAGGACATCGCCGAGGATATTTTTGTGAAACTTTTGAATGATTTTCAGGCTTGGGAAAATCCGGAAACCCGGAACAGTTTTATTTATACCTTAACCCGCAATCATATATTCAATTTTTTAAAGCATAAGGCCATTGAACAGAAATTTCAGGCAGAGAAAGAGATCAACCTGTCCGATTATTATGAAGAGAGCGAAATACATAATAGTCTTTATGCGAAAGAACTGAAACTTCTGGTCGAGCTGACTATTAAAAACATGCCCGAACAGCGTAGAAAGATATTTGTGATGAGCCGTTTCCAGAAAAAAACGCATGCAGAAATAGCAGAAGAACTCGATTTATCTGTCCGTACCGTGGAGCGCCATGTGTATCTGGCCCTGAAGGAATTGAAAAAAGTAATATCAATGTTTATGTTACTTTGTTCGTTATAAAAAGCGTTTCATTTTAATGGTACGACCGTCTCATTGGAGTGGGACGGTCGTACCATTGTAAAGAGACGGGTGTCTCACTGCAAGGAGACACCTTATGTTTCTGTTGTTTTTCCTTTCTTTTATACTGAATATCCGTTGACCTGTTCTATTTCTTTTTACTGATATCTTCCCATTGCTGATTCATTCTTTCTACAGACTGGGTTCCATATTCATTTCCTTCGAACGATTGTTGGAAAGATTTCATCTGTTTCCAGAGGCAATCGGAAAGTTTTTTCCTGATTTCCGGATAAGTGCGACTGACATCTGTTCTTTCGAAAGGATCTGATTTCAGGTCATACAGTTCGGTGGTACCCTGGTTGTAATAAAGTTTATATCCGCCGTCTACTACAGCTCCTTGTGTTCCGGAACAGAACACCAATGGTTTTTGGCGTTGAATATCAGAATTATTCAAGAATGGTACAAACGATTCTCCATCCAGTTGGTAAGGTACCGAGGTGGAGATATTAGCCAGTTCCAGTATACTTGGAAGATAGTCGGATGTACTGCAAGGTTGCGTTATCTTTCCGGTTTTTTGTGTTCTTCCGTCTATCATGAAAGCCGGCACCCGTATGCCTCCTTCATAAAGCGAACGTTTCTTACCCTTAAAGTTCCCTGCTGTACCGGGAGTATTCAGTTCCGGACCATTGTCGCTACAAAAGAAGATAATGGTATTGTCGTATACTCCTTTTATTTTCAGATATTGTACCAGCCGTTCTATCTGGTCGTCCATGGCTGTGATACAACCGTAATAGTTTCTTTCCTTTAAAGGCAGATTCTGGTAGCGTGCAGCATATTCCGGACCGGCTACACAAGGCAGGTGAGGAGTATGAAACCAGATGGTAGCCAGAAAAGGTTTCTGTGCTCCGATGGCTTTGTCGATAAACGGTAATGTACGGTCTATAATAATCCGGCTGTCGTCTCCCCGGAGTCCTTCTGTTACTTTATTTCCTTCAATATCCCAATAATAAGTACCGTATGCTTTGGTTTCTTCGTATTCGGGCAGGTAATCCCAAAAACGTCCGTCGCTTGACAAGGGAGCTCGCATGGGATCGAAGGTCGGCACTTTCGATTCTGTTACAAAAGCATCGTCATATCCATGCTCTGCAGGCGGATTGAGCAAGTGCTTGTTTTCCGGTCTTCCCCGATTCGCATCTATTTCCTTACAGGTCAGTGTTCCCAGATGCCATTTTCCAAAGTGTCCGGTCGCATATCCTTTTTCTTTCAATATTTCCGGCAATGTCGTTTCTTCCGGTCGGAGAATACCTACATTAGGGGCAAATACTCCCATACGGTATGCATTTCTTCCGGTCAGTACACTGGCGCGTGTGGGTGAAGACAAAGGAGCACCGGCATAAAAATGTTCGAAAACAACTCCTTCGGATGCAAGTCTGTCCAGACACGGAGTCTGGATATGAGTATTTCCATTGAATCCTACATCTCCCCATCCCAGATCGTCTGCCATAATTAAAACAATATTGGGAGAATTGTTTGTCTGTGCGTAGCCCCAGGAAGCAGCAAATAGAGGCAGCAGGCTACATAGCTTCAAAGTCTTTTCCATAATTAAAGTATAATTTATTTTTTAAGTTTTGCGAGTGGTTCATAATTGTCAATCACAGCTTTCAGTGCCTTGGCCACTTTCTTTTGCTCTTCCGACATTTGTGACTGAGGGATAGGATGTTTTTCGTCGAAGTCTGTCTGTATATCATAAAACTCTCCTGTGCGATAAAGTTTGTATTGCTTGTTTCTTGCAAATACGGCAGCTTGAGTGTCGTATACTTTTCTGGGGGCATACCAGCAGTAAATCCATTCTCTGGCATGGGTTGTGTCTCCTTTTAGTTGAGGATAAAAGCTTTTTCCATCCAGTTCTTTGTCTGTGGGAAGAGGGATGTGAGCAGCTTCACAAAGAGTTGGCAGGAAATCTGTAAAATCAATCAACTGGGTATTGACTGTATTTTTTAATCCTTCCGGTGCAGATACAATTAATGGGACATGGGTTCCGGAGTCCAATGTCTTTCCTTTTCCACCGGGGTAAGGTTTTCCGTTCAGCATTGTTACAATGGGTTTGTCTGTACCATTGTCTCCGGTAAATATAATAAGCGTGTTTTCTCTCAGGTTTAGTCGGTTTATTTCGTCTACAATGCGTCCTACCAGTTTATCTGTATATTTTACCATATCCGGAAAATGGACGGCATTTCCTTTGTATGTAGCAGAACGTTGTCGAGATTCGTTTTCAGAGTCCGGAGTGGCTACAAAGGGACAGTGTGTCAGCATCATCGGATAATAAACAAAAAAAGGTTTTTCTTTATTTTGCCGGATAAAATCGATGATATAGTTACACGCGATATCGGGTCCGAAATCTTTTTCTGAAAACTCGATACTTTCTCCATTGATATCCATTACCGGATATGTATAGCGTGTATCATTTCCTTGTGCGTCTACTGCCTTTTGGGTATGTTGCCACAAGCAAGCTTGATCAAAACCAAAATGATGTGGAGAATCTTTTTCTTTTCCCAACTGCCATTTTCCTGCGATACAGGTTGTATATCCTGCCTTTTTCAATAAGTTGGCAAATGTAGTTTCTTTGCGGTCTAATTCTCCGAAGGAGATGTAGTTACGAACATTATATTTTCCTGTCATCAGTTGTACTCTGCTTGGCGTACTAAGCGGGTTGGAGTGACAATTCTCAAACCTTATTCCTTCTTCTGCAAGTCTGTTGATGTTGGGTGTCTGATACTCTCCTCCATTAGCTCCGATACATTCATATCCGAAATCGTCTGCCATAATCAATACGATATTAGGACAGTGCTCTGTCTGTGCATGAATATTGGAACTTGAAAGGATAGGTAATAAAAAACTTAAATACACGGTCTTTTTCATGGTGTTAGAATATTATAAATAAACAATCGTTTTTTATAGATAAAACAACCGAAAGTTTGTTACTACTCATTTAGGAAAGAATAATACCATTGTAGAAAAATTTTTTCAAAGTTGGTTGCGTAGTCTGTTTATATGGATTGTTTTTAGAATATAATCGCGATAAAGAATGAGAAATTATTTTAAAGACATTATAAATCTTTTTACTTCTTCTTCTCAAGATGAAGAAATGAAAAGTAAGTTCTACGGATGGCTGACCGACGAACAGCATGCCGAAAAAAAGAATTCTGCCTTATATGAGTATTGGACAAACGTAAAAGGCAGTACAGAATTGAATTTAGAGGATAAATTGCAACGGGTATATGGAAAAGCCGGTGTCCGGGTACCAATGCAGAAAAAGAATTACTGGTTGAGACCATTACGCTATGCAGCAGCTGTGGCGGTGTTGATGGTTTCTGTATATACTGCTCATGTATGGACCAAAAAACAGTATGCCGATGTAGCAACGATAGAGAAGTATGTAGCTCCGGGAGAAATGCAACTTATCAAATTGCCGGATGAAACCATGGTACATATCAATGCAGGCAGTTTGTTGCTTTATCCTGAGAAGTTTGTAGGAAGCACACGTACCGTGTTCTTAATAGGTGAGGCTAATTTTAAGGTAAAGAAGAATGCCGGACAACCGTTCATTGTACGTTCCAGTACAATGTCGGTTACGGCATTAGGAACAGAATTTAATGTAAGAGCTTATGCCGACGACCGGGATATGGAAGCTACTTTGCTTGAAGGAAAGGTAAAGGTAGTTTGCGGAAACGAAGGAAAAGATTATATATTATTGCCGGGAGAACAGGTTTCTTACAATAAGATAACAGGAGAGAGCTCTTTGGCAAAAGTAGATGTAGCAGATGCTACAGCCTGGCAGCGTGGAGAGTTGGTCTTCCGTAGTGTGACGGTAAAAGAGATAGCAGCTGTATTGCAACGTAAGTTTAATGTTCGTTTCTATGGTACTTCAAATCATTTTAATGACGATAAATATAACTTCCGTTTTTCAGATAAGGCTTCTTTCGATGAAGTGATGAAAATTATACAGTCTGTAGTAGGAGATTTCAGTTACCGGATAGAAGGACATGATTGCTATATAGAGTGAGTTGCTTTAAGTTTTTGAGTTTTTAAGTTTTTTAGTTTGATTATCAGATAGAAAGAAACTTAAAAACTAAAGAACTCAAAAACTTACAAACTAAAATATGAATGATATAAAGTTGTGCGTATGAAAAAAAGTATCCGGAAAAAGGAGGCCGCCTTATTTCCGGATATGAAATGGAAAGTCTTTAGCATTTTACCTTAATGCGTGAATATGAATAGTAATATTATGAAGTTAAACACTAAAAACTTTAGCAAGATATGAATAAATATCGAATTAGAGCAAAAGCAGTAACATTATTTAGCTGTTTGATGCTTTCTCAAACAGTTCTTTGGGCCCAGGATGCTCATAAAATATCTATCAAAAAAGAAAAACTCACATTAAAGGAAGCTTTAAAAGAAGTAGAAAAACAGTCTAAAACTTCTATTGCCTACAATGAATCTCAATTAGGAGCCAATAAGGTGATTTCGCTGAATTTATCTGATGTGACATTAGATGATGCTTTAAATCAAATATTAAAAGGTACCGGATTTTCTTATCGTCTGGAGGGGAACTATGTCATCTTGCAACCTGCAGAAAAACAACAGAAGGGGAAAATCAAGCAGGTAAGCGGTCAGATTGTCGATGAAAGTCAGATGCCGATGATTGGTGTCAATGTCATGATTAAGGGAAAGCCGGGAGTAGGTACTATTACCGATTTCGACGGTAATTTCTCTTTGGAAGTAGCAGAAGGCGATGTATTGGAAGTATCGTATGTAGGCTATGCAGCCCAGAATGTGAAAGTACAGGCAAGCAATGTGTATAATCTTACTATGAAAGCTGATACCGAAGTGCTGGAAGAAGTCGTAGTCACTGCCTTGGGTATCAAACGTAAATCGAAAGCCTTGGGGTATAACCTGACCGAGTTGAAATCGGATGAGGTAACTGCTGTAAAGGATGCGAACTTTGTCAACTCACTGACAGGTAAGGTAGCCGGTTTACAAATTAACAGTAGCGGTGGTATCGGTGGTTCTACCAAGGTGGTAATGCGTGGTGCAAAATCCATCAGTAAGAGCAACAACGTACTGTATGTCATCGATGGTGTGCCTTTGAACAATACCAATGGTGGTGAAGCACAGGAAGGGCAAGGATTTTATACATCTGCTCCCTCTGGTGAAGGTATTGCGGATATCAACCCGGAAGATATCGAGAGCATGTCAGTGCTGACCGGTCCTTCGGCTGCCGCTCTTTACGGTAGTAATGCGGCCAATGGTGCCATCTTGATTACTACGAAGAAAGGGGCAGCAGGCAAACCTAAAATTACTTTGGCGCACAATACCGATTTTTCTAAACCTTTCGTATTACCCCGTTTCCAGAATACGTATGGAAATAAACCGGGAGAATTTACCAGCTGGGGGGATAAATTGGATACTCCATCCGATTATGACCCTGCTGATTTCTTCCGTACCGGTTACAATACTACTACTTCATTGTCTATTTCGTTAGGTACAGAAAAGAACCAGACTTTTGCTTCGGCTTCTACCACAGCTTCAGAAGGTATTATTCCGAACAACAAATATCAGCGTCATAACTTTACGGTACGAAATTCTACCAATTTCTTTGATGACCGTATGACCATGGATTTGGGTTTCAGCTATGTGCTTCAGAAAGACCAGAATATGCTTTCACAAGGACAGTATTTCAACCCGCTGGTACCGGTTTATCTTTTCCCTCGTGGCGAGGATTTTACCCCCTACCGTATGTTCGAACGTTATGATGAAGGCCGTCAGTTGATGACTCAATACTGGCCTTATGGGGAAATGGGTATGACCATGCAGAATCCATACTGGATTACCGAACGGAATATGTTCAATAACAATCGTGACCGCTACATGGCCAATGCCGGATTGAAATATAAGGTATTCGACTGGTTGGATATCAGTGGTCGTGTACGTATTGATAATGCCATTACCCGCCATACTAAAAAACTATATGCCGGAACGGATGCAAAATTATCACAAGATAAAGGATATTATGGAGATAAAACAGATATTGACAGACAGACTTATGCAGATGTATTGATGAATATCAACAAACGTTTCAATGAGTTTGATTTGACTGCCAATATCGGTGCAAGCATTCAGGATATCCGTTTTGAAAGAAACGGGGCGGAAGGACAGTTGAGTATGATTCCGAACTTTTTTACCTTACATAATGTGGATTTGGATGCGAATAATTCACGTATTGTACAGGATGGTTGGAAAGAGCAGACTCAGTCTGTATTTGCCAGTGCTGAATTGGGATGGAAAAGTATGGTTTACCTGAGTGCTACAGCTCGTAACGACTGGGCTTCGGCTTTGCAGAACACTCCGAATACTTCGTTCTTCTATCCTTCTGTTGGTCTCTCGGGAGTGATTACTGAAATGGTAAAATTGCCGGAATGGCTGACTTTCTGGAAAGTGAGAGGATCTTACAGTTCGGTAGGTAATGCTCCTTCCCGTTATCTGACGATTCCTACTTATGGTTATAACTCAAACGGAGAATTCCAGACCAATACTCACATGCCTATTCCAGAACTGGAAGCAGAACGTACCAAGTCGTTCGAAATTGGTACCAATATGAAGTTCTTTAATGGAAAACTGGGTTTCGATTTTACTTATTACAAATCGAATACCTACAACCAGACTTTTGAAGCTCAAGCTTCCCCGTCTTCCGGATATTCTACTTTCTTTATTCAGGCAGGAGATATCGAGAACTGGGGTATTGAATCAATGTTGTCGTACGAAGACAACTTTGGTGGTGTAAGTTGGAGTTCACAACTGACATTCAGTATGAACCGCAATCGCATCAACGAACTGGTTCGCAATTATCCAGATCCTACTACCGGGGAATTGATTAGTATTCCAAGTCTGGAAGTGGCTAAATTCGGTACTTACCGTATGATTTTGGAAGAAGGTGGCTCTATGGGAGATCTTTATGTAACCAGCCGTTTGCGTGAAGACGGCAACGGATTCATCTATGTAGATCCAGACAGCAATCAGCTGCAGACAGTAGAAGAACTTCAGAAAGTAGGTAATGCCAATCCGGATTTTAATCTTGGATTCCGCAACAGTTTCTCTTGGAAGGGAGTCAGTCTGGGATTCCTGATTTCAGCACGTATCGGTGGAGAAGTGATGTCGGCTACTCAAGCTATTCTGGACCGTTATGGAGTATCGGAAGCCTCTGCCATTGCCCGCGACAATGGAGGTGTACCTGTAAACTTTGGAAAAATGGATGCCCAGTATTTCTATGAATACATTGGTAACGGTGATACCGGTATGTTGTCCAACTATGTATACAGTGCAACCAACGTACGTTTGCAGGAATTGACCGTAGGATATAATCTGCCTAAGAAATGGTTTAACGAAAAAGTAGATATGACTGTTTCTTTCGTAGGACGTAACTTGTGGATGATTTACAACAAGGCACCGTTCGATCCGGAAGCCATTGCTTTTACCGGAACCTATTACCAGGGATTGGATTATTTTATGCAGCCGAGTATGCGCAATGTAGGTTTCAGTGTACGTATGAATTTTTAACTGATAAATTGAAAATGCTGATATGAAAAACTCAAAAATAAAACTTTTTAGCCAAGGTCTTTTGTTTGTCGGTGCATTGTCGATGACAGCTTGTACCGGATGGTTTGATAATGTACCGCCTTACGAAGCTACCGATGATATGCTGGATGGGGACAATGTAAAGATTGGAGCATTCTTCCCTCAGTTGCAGAGAAATGTAATTTCTACTCATAACAATCAGTTTCAGTTGTCTGAGAATTTGGTAGGAGATATCTATTCGGGGTATATGGCTATACCGACCAATTTTAATAGCAACAAGAACAATGCGACCTATTTTTTCCAGGATAACTGGTTAAACTCTCCTTATGAAAAGGTATATACCCAGGCAATTGGTGCTTATATGGAAATAAAGAAAAATACAGATGGGGATGAAAATTCTCATATTTATCAATGGGCACAAATTATAAAGATTGCTTCTATGCATCGCTTTACGGATATGTGGGGACCTATTCCTTATCTGGCAGTGGGTAGTGGAGCAATGACTACTCCTTACGACAGTCAGGAAGCGGTATATATGAAGTTTTTCGAAGAATTGGACAAAGCGGTGGAAGTGCTTTCCAAGTTTGTAGCTAATAATCCGGGTTCCAAGCCTATGGCAGACTATGATTTGGTGTATGGAGGGGATTATTCCAAATGGATAAAATTCGCCAATTCCTTGCATCTTCGTCTGGCTATGCGTCTGGCTTATGTAAAACCGGATGTGGCACAGCGGGAAGCGGAGAAAGCGGTAACTGCACAAGGAGGGTTGATTACTTCGAATGATGACAATGCCGGAGTGAAGAGTGTAGGTGCTAATGAAGTGATTAACCAGCTATGGACCATGTGGGCAAGTTATCAGGATATCCGTATGGGGGCTTCTTTCCTTTCGGTGTTGGATGGATACGATGATCCGCGTCTTGGCAAAATGTTTTCTCCGGGTAAGGTAAAAGAGCAGGAAGGATTTTTTGCTTTGCGTACAGGTATTAATTTGGATACAAATAAAGATTCCCGCTTGGGATATTCTTGTCCGAACATTCAAAGCAATACACCGATTGTCTGGATGAATGCGGCAGAAGTGGCTTTCTTGAAAGCGGAGGGTGCTTTACGTGGATGGAACATGGGTATTGACGCTCAGGAAGCTTATAAACAGGGAATTACGCTGTCGTTTGCCGAATGGGGAGCCGGAAGTCCGGATGCTTATATGTCAGATACGGAAAAAACTGCTGCCAATTATGTGGATCCTTTGGCAAGTTCGAATAACATCAATGCAGTAAGCCATATTACCATTGCCTGGAATGAGGGTGATTCAAAAGACAAGAATTTGGAACGTATCATTACACAGAAATGGATTGCCATGTTCCCCAATGGACAGGAAGCATGGACTGAGTATCGTCGTACAGGCTATCCACAGTTGTTCCCTGTAAAAATAAACAACAGTGCCGGTACCATTGATACTGATATTCAGATTCGTCGTATGCCTTTTGCCAAGTCGGAATATACATTGAATCCGGATGGAATTCAGAAAGCAGTGGAATTATTAGGTGGTCCGGATAATGGAGGTACTCGCCTTTGGTGGGATATGGAAAATAAATCAGTGAAATGAAAAATAGAATAAATATGAAAAATATAATAAAATCAATTGGTTTGTGTTTCGGTTTGGGATTGGCTCTACAGGCTTGTGATGATTGGACCATTCCCGAAAATGAGATTATACAGAATTTAGAAGGAACTCCTAAATCGGAGGAATATTATGAAAAACTAAGAGCTTATAAGAAAAGTGACCATCAACTTGCTTTTGGTTGGTTTGGCATATGGAATGGTGGATTAGGCTCTACATCTATGAGAGGCTCATTGAGAAGTGCTCCGGACAGTATGGATATCATTTCTATTTGGAGTAAAAACTACTATAACTTGGATGAAGCTAGAAAAGCAGATTTAAAGTATGTGCAGGAAAAATTGGGAACCAAAGTTACTTATACTGTCTTTTCTCATAATATGGCAAATCTTTTTTACGATGAGCCGGGACGTTTCGAAAATATAGCGGAAAATATTCCGGCTGCTGCAAAGGCTTTGGCAGATTCTATCAATAAATATGGTTATGACGGTATTGATTTTGACCATGAATGTTCTTATGGGGATTTGTTTTATAATAAAGATAATATGACCACATTGCTTCGCGAAGTTCGTAAGCATATAGGGCCTGATAAATTAATACTTGTTGACGGACATATTTCTTATATTACAGAAGAAGGATGGCAATATGCAAATTATGCGGTTTCTCAGGCATATCAAACTACTTCTCCGAGTAGATTAGAAAGTCGTTATAATGGTGTAAAAAAATATATTGGTCCAGAAAGATTGATTGTAACAGAGAATTTTGAATCATATTGGGAAAATGGAGGAGTTACTTATACAGATGAAGAAGGAAATAAGATGCCTTCTTTGTTAGGAATGGCTACTTGGAAGCCTAAAGATGGAGGTCGTAAAGGTGGAGTAGGAGCATATCATATGGAGTATGAATATAAGCACGATCCGGAATATAAATATATGCGTCAGGCTATTCAGATAATGAATCCGGCTAATCCAAACAATTAAAATGTAATGTATGATGAGAAATAAATTGAAATTAGCAATATTGGCTTTGGCTATAGGTGGTTTTACTGCGGCCTGCCAGTCCGAATATGATATCATTGAAAACGGTGTGTATCTGACTGATGCACAAAGTGCACAGGCAAAACGTGTAACCATAGATGATAAGGGGGCTAGTACCCGTCTGTCTTCCCGCTTGGGAGCCCCGGCAGAGGGGGATGTCACTGTAAGTTACGGTTTTGATGCCGCTGCGTTGCAGGCTTATAATGCGAAGAATGGAGTGGACTATCAGTTGCTTCCTGAAAAATATTATTCTTTCTCGGAAACACAGGCTATCATAAAGGCCGGTGAAGTATCTTCTGCACCGGTAGATTTGATAATCAAGCCTTTTGATGAAGGAGTAGATGCAACGAAAAAGTATGCTATTCCAGTATCGATTGTAAATGCTTCAGGAGCAGATATTATTCAAGCTTCTTCGTCTTTAATGATTCTGATCGATCAGGTGATTGTAACTACTGTTCCTTATTTAGGTATTGGTAATCAAATCAATGTTAATTTGGACACACCAATTTCAGGTTTGGCTTCTTGGACGTTAGAATGGAATTTGTGTATGGATGCATTTAATCGTAATAATGTCACACAATGGAGAATGGTTGATGCAAATGGTAATCTTGCTATATATAGTCGTTTTGGAGATGTAACTTGTGAACAGAATCAGTTTCAGGTAAAAATAGGTTCAAATAAACCGGCTAGTATCACTCGTTTTACTCCTAATAAATGGTATCATTTAACTTTGACTTACGATGGTGCTAATATTCGATTTTATGTAGATGGTAAATTAGATTTTACAATGCCTCATTCTACGCCAGGAGAAGTTTTTTCATTTAAGGATTTGCAATTTGCAAATTCAAATGCTTCATATCCTTTAAAAGGTAAAATAAGTGAACTTCGTGTATGGTCTGTAGCCCGTAGTCAGGCAGAAATTGAAAACAATATGTATGTAGTATCTCCTGATACTCCGGGACTGGAAGTATACTGGAAATGTAACGAAGGAAGCGGTACGGTGATTAAAGATTATAGTAATCATGGCCGTGATGGTAAATTGGCTAAAGAAGCTACTTGGGAAGAGGGTGTTCGTTTCCCCGATACAGAAGAATAAAAGCTTTGCTTTTTTTCATAGATAGGTTAATTTAAAACGTAAAGGCATATCGAAATAGGATGGTTTTATATCAGCTATGAGGTATGCCTTTCTTAATAAATGTATTTCTCATATCATGAGGTTGCTTTGTTTTTTGTTTATTAATATTTTATTGGGATATAGTACTTCTTTTGTAAAAGGAGAGAACTTCTTTCAAGATAAAAAGGATAAGCTATTAAAAGAAAGATTGCCATCCTCCAAGTTTCATTTTTACAACGGACTTCAATATCTACGTTCCGCATCGTTGGAAAAAGATACTTTGAACGTGGTCTTTTTTGGTGGATCTATTACATATAATCCGGGTTGGAGAAATGATTTGGAAGAGTATTTTACTTCACAATTTCCGGAGAAAGTAATCTGTTATCACAATAAGGGTATTCCGTCTTTGGGAAGTGTGGCTCATGTGTTCAGATATGCTTCGGATGTATTGTCGCAAGTGAAACCGGATATTCTTTTTTATGAATCGGTTGTAAACGACCGTGCCAATGCATATCCGGAAAAAGATCAGGCAAGAGCGGTGGAAAGCATTATCCGCAGATCGATCGCTGTGAATTCTGATATGGATATTATTATGATGTATTTTGCAGATCCGGATAAATTGGCTGATTATAAAACGGGAAGAATACCCGATGAAATTTGTTTACAGAACAAGATAGCTGCTTATTATGGAATACCTGTTATCGATATTTCCCGTGAAGTATATGAACGTATTCAGGCAGGTGAGTTTTCGTGGGAAAAAGATATCAAGGATTTGCATCCTTCACCGTTTGGACAGAAAATATATTCGTCTTCAATGAAGGTTATGTTGGATTCTTTGTTCTTGGGGGAAAAGCATGTTACAGCACGGAAACTTCCGTTACCGTTGGATGAAAGGTATTATCGGCATGCACGGTACGAATCGGTGAAGAATGGAAAAGGAACTTTTAAATATGAACCGAGATATATACCGGATAATGGTCAGCCAACCAGGGCTGGATTTACTGATGTTCCAATGCTGGTAGGAGAAAAGCCTGAAGAGGAGTTTGTTTATGAGTTTGAGGGGACGACAATAGGAATATGTTATATTTCCGGAAATGATGCGGGAATGATTCACTATAGGGTTGATGGAGGTGAGTATCAGATGATGGATTTATATACGAAATATAGCGACAGACTACATGTGCCTAAATATGTCATTTTGAAAGATGATTTGAATGAGGGTAAGCACAAGATTGAAGTAGTGATAATGAAAGAAAAGAATGAAAACAGCAAAGGAAATGCTTGTAGGATTGTTCATTTTCTGGTAAACTGAAAGATATAGAATATCGTGAATATGATATATAAGTTGATTTTGGATTAAAATATTTTATGAGTAACGATAAATATTAATATTATGAGAAAACTATTGATATCGGCTTTGATTGTTTGGTTGGAAAGTACGGTTTTATTTGCTCAAAAAACAGATGATTTGGATTTATCGGTTTTAATAAAACCTGTTAGTGAATCATCTTTTATGAGAGATCAGAGATATTTTCATTGGTGTAATTCGATTATAAAAGACGAAGAAGGTACGTATCATTTATTTTATTCTCGTTGGCCTAAGTCTATTGGGTTTTGTGGCTGGCTCACTCATTCAGAGATTGCTCATGCAGTATCAAAGTCTATGTCCGGACCATATTTATATAAAGAAACAGCATTGAAAGCAAGAAAAGGAGCTTGGGATGCAGTGACGGCTCATAATGTGCAAGTAAGGAAGTTTGGCAATCAATATTATATGTATTATACCTCTACAAATACAGGAGGGGTGGAAATAGATAAGTATAAATTGGATGAAATAGGAAAAGTCGGTTATTCGCATAAGGATTGGGATTTGCTTCGGTCTCATCAGAGAGCAGGAGTAGCAGTTTCGGGTGCTCTGAATGGTCCTTGGATAAGGAGTGAAAAACCTTTGCTGGAACCGGAGGGACCGATTAAAAATGTGGCAGTAAATCCGTCTGTTTGTCAAGGAAAAGAAGGGCGGTTTTATTTGATTATTAAAGGAGATGACAAATTAGCTGCAAAGAGAAGACTGATTCAGGCGGTAGGATCTTCTTCTGATCCCGATGGGGGATTTGTCTTAGAAGATAAGCCTGCATTTGCAGATATACCTACAGAAGATGTTTGTGTGTGGTTTGATGAGAATAGGGAAAGGTTTTATGCGATTTTTCATGCACACGGAGGAGATTTTATAGGTTTGATAACTTCGGAAGATGGTATAAACTGGCATAAGGCTAAAAATTATCTGGTTTGTAAAAAGGAAATCCCATTGGAGGACGGAACTGTGATGCAAGTTGATAATATGGAACGTCCTTATGTATATATTGAGG
>ERZ1026993.377-NODE-377-length-14349-cov-5.527704_pt1 | contig 14349 bp, 22 predicted proteins | sample MGYA00519454_ERZ1026993 | MGnify/ENA primary metagenome ERZ1026993 (study PRJEB26926, sample SAMN06164552) | human gut metagenome | biome: ENVO:00009003; feature: ENVO:2100002; material: ENVO:00002003 | host: Homo sapiens | place: USA | collected 2012 ...
CCTTGAATTTCAGAGCTTTGCTTTAATTTGCTATTTGCTTTCGCGGTGCGTACGGGACTCGAACCCGAAGATGCCCACAATTTGATTTTCAAATTGTTACAACGACCGTATATCTTTTCTGTAACGAATATGTAACGAACATTTAACTGACTATGTCCTAATATGACTTAACAATGTCTGCACGTTTCATCATTACGAGTGCAAAGATACGCATTTTTTCTGTAACAGCAAATTTTTATTCTATTTTTTTCAAAATCAAATCAGTATGGATTAAAGTTCAGACCTCTAACTGGCTTTTAAATAGCTTCTTACACATTATGTATCAGTTTATTGTATCATTTTTCAAAAAGACCGCTGCCTTAAAACCGACTTTTATGTAAATCTCCAAAATCCATTTTAAGGCAAAACATCGGAGGAATACCTGTAACCGCAAACCATACATACATAACAATAACGATTGCAAGACTTCCATCACAGTGGTAGAAAAGCGGTGCTTTTCCCTTTGTTGTTGCACCGCCCTTTATCTATCCCCTATGGCGCATTACGCCATACCATCCGTTCCCTTTTCCTTTTCACCTCTCCATGTGTATGCCTCCGTTTCCATGCCTCCTTCAGGACAAGCATCAGTATGTCATTTTCGTTGCTGGGGCAAAGGTAATTTCGGGACAATACGCTGCTGCAAGGTCAAGCCGCTTGCGGTTGTCCGGAAAAATCTCCACCCTCACAAGCTCAGGTAGTATTTTATCCGACAAACCTTGCATCATCTAATCCCGACCTTTGAGAAGCCCCCGAAACGAAAACGACCGATGCGGTCGGAAGACGGCACAAGGAAATTTCGGACATACGGAGAGGCGAAAAGAAAAAAAAATCGACCCGACCCTCCCAATCCGAAAGAAACAAGTAACAATCTAAAAATTGGAAGATATGGGAATGACATTGAACGACATCGGAAAAGCATTGTGGAAAGCATTGTCCGCAATGGTAACGGCAGCATCGGGCATTGCCCTTTGTGTCGGAAGTTTGGCGATAGGCATCGCAACGGAAATCCTGATGGGTGTGTTGAGTTTCGTGTTTGGAATACTCATCACCACCGCATCACTTGTAGGCTTAATCGCCTTAATGGTTTGGTTACTGACAATCTAAAAAATCAAGATATGAAAAGAAAAAGACACAGCAAGAGCGCATTTCAGCAATGCAGGTATTACGAAGTGGACAACATCTTCGAGTATATGGTGGAAACCTACATTAACGGCAACTTCTCAACTTTCCGTGAATTGTACCACGAACTCAATAAGGAAGCGAGAAAGGACTTCATCGGTTTTCTTTTGGTGGAATGTTCACCACAATACCACATAGAGATTTTACAAGAAATTGTTTGACACACTAAAAGATACGGACATGAACAAGACAACGGAAAAGATACCCACATGGAGTTTGGGCTATATTATCAATGGCGATGCAACCGCACTCACAGATGATGAAGTTCAGACAATAGACAGATGGATGAAGCAATGGCAGGTACAGACAGTTTCACCACTAACAGATGAAGAAGGGAACGCACAGCCTTATTTTACCCATTACCCCCTATTCGGACTTCCCACAGAAGTGGAAGATTGCGAGATACTTTATTTGAATGACAACCCGACTAAAATTTAAGATTATGAAAGGAACAGACCATTTCAAACGAACCATACAGATGTTTTTGGAACAGAGAGCAGCGGAAGATGAACTCTTTGCCAAAAGTTACCGCAACCCAGCCAAGAACATAGACGATTGCGTCACATACATTCTGAACTATGTACAGAAAAGCGGTTGCAACGGCTTTTCAGACGGAGAGATTTATGGACAAGCCATTCACTATTACGATGAAAACGAGATTGAAGTAGGCAAGCCGATACAATGTCAAGTAGCTGTAAACCATGTGGTGGAACTGACAGAAGAGGAAAAGCAGGAAGCAAGGAGAAAGGCGGTTGCCCAATATCAACAGATGGAACTCCAAAAGCTACAGAACCGCAACAAGCCGACAGCGAAAAAAGAAACACAAGTCCAACCCTCATTATTTGAATTTTGATTATGAAACCGAGAAACAAGTTTGAAAAAGCGGTTTTTGCTCAAAGCAAGAAACTGCCCCGTATAAGCAAAGCACAGATGAAATGGGCGTTCCGTGAATGTATAGACCACTTTGCACACCGCTTGCCGAAAGGTCGTACCACATGTATGGATTGCGGTCATAGCTGGATAATGAACGAACAGACCAAACAATGCACTTGTCCCGAATGTGGGGCAAGGCTTGAAGTCCGTCTTACCTATGTACGCAAGGTTCAGCAAAAACAATACTTTACCATACTTACCACAAGCGGAGAATACCAAGTGCTGCGCATGTTCCTGCTTATCGTGGAAATGGAAAAAGGACTCAAGGCACAACCTTATGCGTTTGAAATCGGGCAGTATTGGTGGAACAAGGAGGGACGCAAGGCTGTCGTGGGCATACAACGGATACTTGGCAGATATTTGGACACTTTCTCTTTGGGCTCGCCTATGGCTATCCGGCAGGACAACATCGCTTATGACCACATTTCATATTGCCCCATGTATCCGAAAATCAGAGTTATTGACACATTGAAAAGGAACGGCTTCAAAAGGAACTTTCACGGCATTGTTCCGACCAAGCTAATCCCTGCACTGCTTTCTGACAGTCGGGTGGAAACATTGATGAAGTCGGGAAAAATCAATCACCTGCGCCATTTCCTATTCAATCCGCAAACACTTGACAGATGTTGGAACTCCTATAAAATTGCCATGCGCAACAAATATGACATATCGGACATGGTGATATGGTGCGACCTCGTATGTCTGTTGGATAAATTAGGCAAAGACTTACGTAACCCTCATTTTGTCTGTCCGCCCGACCTCAAGGCAGCACATGACCGGTACATGGAAAAACGACAAGCCATATTGGAACGTGAACGGGAGCAACAACGCATATTGCAGGAAGCCGAGCGGTTGGAACGTGAGCGTAAGAAATTGGAAGACATGGAGAAAGACAAAGAAAATTATATACGAAAGAATGCCGTTTTTTTCAATCTCGCACTGACAGACGGATTGCTCGTCATCAAAGTGTTACAGAGTGTGGACGAATTTTTGGAAGAAGGGAAAGCCATGCACCATTGCGTCTATACCAACGAATATTATAATCGGGACAACACACTGATACTTTCCGCACGGATAGACGGAAAACGTATTGAAACAGTGGAATTGTCATTAGATACATTCAAGGTCGTACAAAGCAGAGGTGTATGCAATTCCAATACCGAATACCACGACCGCATCATAAACCTTGTGGAGAGCAATGCCGAACTGATACGCCAACGGATGAACAAGGCGGCATAAACGTATAATGACTTAATACTTACAGATATGGACGTAAAAATTGAAAACTTGTTTTTCGGGTGGCATGAGAAGCTGCCCGAAACATTCATCAGACTTGTCAATACATTGGTATTGACAAGGAACGGGAAGGAAGTGAGGGAAGCGATGGCGACCTTAGCCCAAGACAAGGACTTCAGCGACTTCTTCCTCTACGGATTTGGACGCAGGCATTTGTGGGTCAAGCAAAAAGGTGTACCCACCACTTATGGAAACACGGATTACAGACTTTTGATTGTTGAATTTTAATTGAAAAGGCTATGGCAACAAGAATGACCATCAACGGAGTAAGCACCTGCACGGCAGGTGAGAAGTACGAGAAATTCCAAATGAAAATCGGGCGTAAAGTCCGCATGATGTACCAGTACGACTATCGGGACACCTTGTCGGGAGAACTGTTCTCCTGCGTGAAGCCCACTTTGGACGAGTGCAGACGGTTGCGTGACGAATGGATAAAAGAAAAGGAGGACAGATTATGACAGCAGGATATGACACGCTGATAGTTACATTCAGCGACCCCATTTGCGTATTAGACCGTATGTTTGACTGCCCTGCATGGGGAGTGGAAAGTCTGAAGGAATGGATAGACGGCTACGAAAGCACACGCATGACCCCGATAAACGACCATACGGCAGTCATCACTTCCGAGTACAACACGGTGCACGTGGTGGAATGGCTCAGAAAGCATACCCCCATTGCGGAGATGAAAGAATTTTGAGTGCGTGGCGGTGGAAACACCGCCCATTCGCTCATGAAGCGAAAACCCATAAAACGGAAAGAGCATGAAATACTATTTTATACTGACAGACGAAAAGGACGCATGGATGCAGTTCCTTTACCTCCCTACGGGAGATTATGTGTCCGGCTATATCCGTGATTTGCGGAGCGTGGGAATATCCGTACATGACTATGACCTTTGGAACAAGGATACACAGCCCATTGCCGAGCGCACGCTTGAACATGTCCGACAGCGGATGAATTCCAAATGAAAAAAATCGGGTGGCAGAAGCCACCCACTGACAATAACTTAAATTCACGGACAAATGGTAGCGAATACAATCTTACAGCAGTTGGGCGGACACGGCTTCGCAGTAATGACGGGCAGCCGCAATTTCGAGTGTACTTCGCGCAGGTAACGGGACTTTACACCTGTTTCTGACCCTTTGACGGGTGGTGAAAATTGCTGCCCGCTACTTTCTTTCATGAGCAGGTCAGCGGATAAGAAAGTAGCAAAGAAACCATGTTCAAAAGACTTCCACAGACGGAAGTCTTTTTCTTTTCCCGGCTTACAGATTACGGTTCAGTATAAGAGAGAGCGGATAAATGTACTTGTTGTATGCCCTCAGTTTTTCCATGTCCACCCGGTTGCCCGAATACGGGTTGCTCTTTTCGTCATAGAAGAATATGTCCGTTATATCCTCCCTGCGGACGATATGCTCCCCGCACAGCGGAATATCCTCCACATCGAATTTCTCCAACGGAAGTGTATCCACACTGCCGGGAAGGTCGTTTCCCAGTTCGTTCAGATTGCGGTTGAAAAGGGCAAAGCCCCTGCGTTTGAAGTCCAGACGTATGCCATACGGACGCCCCGTCAGAAAGGCATCCGCCGCTTTTGCCATATAATTTTCCATGATTGTCTTTTCCGTTTTCAAAAGTGATACAAATGTAGGACTTTTACCGGAGCAAAGCAAAAGTTTACGGAAAATACAAGGGAGAACCTCACCGTCAGTGAAGCCCTCCCTCATGGCTATTTTTCATACAGCAGCAGAAATTCCATTTTCCGCCGCCGCTCTATCGAGCGGATTTTCCGTCCCTTATAGTGGCAGTAGGATATGTATTCCCCATAAATGTCCCGGTCGCCCGCTTCCAGTTTCTTCAGCAGCCGGCTTTTCGGACGCTTCCCGTAGCCGAGCAGCGTTCCGTGCCCCACGTTGTAGCTGAGAACGGTCAGGAGCAGGGCATCTTTTTTATATCTGTAAAACAGCCTGTAACGCTCCTCCAAGTCCTTGCGCAGCAGTTCCTCCGCTTCCTCCTCCGTCATGTCGTAGGACAGTTCCTCTCCCGGAAGTTTACAATGTCCATAACCGTAGTATGGATAGTCCGAACGGTCATGGAGTCCCTCGTATTTCTTGACCAGTTCGACCGCCAACTCCGCCTTCGGCTCATCATGGAACGATGCGGACGTTGCATCCGTGTCCTGTGCAGGCAGGCTGGCGGAGAAAGCGACCGCCAGCACTGCCGACACAAACAGCCGTTTCAATTCTGCCTTACTGATAGACACCTCCTTTCATCATAGCCGAAGTATCAGCCCCGGACGGAATGTCCTCCGTGTCCGTGTCGTTGTTGAACTCCACTTCCCATTCAAAGGCATTGCCGAAGTTGTCCTCCACCGTGATGGTCAGGCTTTGCGATTCATCGCACTCCGAAGTGTAGTACAGGCGGAACTTCCCGTTTTCCAGCAGGTAACGGTCGTTGGGCTGGAATACCAGACCGTTGTCGAGCTTCAGCGTGCCTTCGCCGTCATACTGGAAATAACGGATGGTATAGACCGCCCCGTCAAACTCGCCCTCGCATACCAGCTCGCATCGTATCTCCGCTGTTTCGCCCAGTTTCAGTTCCTTCGGCACGGGCATCGTTTCCACCGTGAACGGGTAGGCTTGCATTACGTCCAGCTCATCATCGCAGGAGGCGAAGCCGAAAGCGAGCAGCCCCAAACAGAAAGTTGCCAGTGATTTCACCATGTTTCTTTTCGTTTTTGTTCTATTGTTCAATCTGTTCATGTTCATAATCGTTACATTTTAATGGATTTGCTTTTCTTTTCATTCTCATGTTGCGTCAGCCTTTCGGCAAGCATCTTTTGCAGGTGTTCGTTCAAGTCCTTGCATCCGCCATAGATACCAGAGCAGTCCGACATCCTTTCCCCATAGCGGGTGCCGAGGGCTTCCAGCGTCCGCCTCCCGGCTTCGTCGTTGTCAAGGTAACAGTTTATCCGCCCATAGCCGTCCAGATACCGGAACGCCTTCGCCGCGTTGGACACCGAGTTGAGCACGAGGTGGTCTTCCCCGTTCCCGATACCCAGCGCACGGGCGGACAGATAGTCCATGAAGCCCTCATGCACGTTGCAGACGGTCGAGCCGGACGGCAGCAGGGTGACATCCTTCGGCGGCACACACCCCTTAAAGAACGGGTTGCGTATCTCATATCCGCCGCTTCCGTTGCCGAAAGCAACGGCAAAATACCGCTTGCCGTGCATGGTATAGCGAATCTCCTTACAGTTTGCTACGGCGATGGCGGACGGTATGCCACGCTCTTGCAGATAATGGAGCAAAGCCCGGTTCTGCAAGGGAAGTATCTCCACATCCTCAAAGCTCTGCCCGCCAGCTTGTCGCACTCCGGGACTCTGACGCGGCTCATGTTCCGGAAGCGGCATACCCGACATCTCCGCCACATACTTCACTTGCGCAAGGAAGTCGTCCGTCCTGATGAACTCCCCGGCAAGTGCGAAGATGTTTCCGCCCTTGCCTTCGCCAAAATCATACCAGAGATTTTTCTCCGGGTTCACCTTGAAAGACGGTGTCTTTTCCTCCCGGTAAGGCGAACGGTACCATACGGCATTGGCACGCCTTTGCACGGGATGATGCCCAAGCCGTGCAAGGAAGTCCTCTATCGGCATTTTCTTCATTCTGTCTATTTCCGTTTCCATAGGCTCACACGTCAGTTGATGATGAACTTTATACCTATCCCGTACTCCGTGCGGCACACGCCCGTGCTGCCGCCCCAGAGAAAACGCTCTCGGAACGTGGCGGTCAGCGCGATAAAATCCGCAAGGTACACCTCCATGTCCAGCGTGGCGGCGCAGCCATAGACAAAAGCATCCCCATTGCCCAGCCTTGCCCCGTCATAAAGTGTCTTTTTGCCCCAGTTCGCCGTCTCATACCCGGCAAGGGCTGACGCACCTGCATAGAGGAACACCGTCTTTTTCGCATCCGAAAGAAAATTGTAATAGTAGCCCCCTTCTGCCGTGAACTGTGCCACGGGAACATTCACGCTCCTGTACGGATGGTTCGTCTGAAGGTATTCCGCTCCGTACACCCACTTGTTGCCGCCCCTTGCATAGCTCGACAACATGGCTCCCAGCCAGTAGCCGTCCGACCCGGTCATTCCTGCCTTCACCTCGATGCCCCGCATCTTCGGCAGGCATCGCTGGGCTTCCGCCCGTCCTGCAAGAAGGACGGACAGAAGCATTGCCATAAACAGTACCTTGCCTTTCATCGTACACGCAGTTCGTTGATGGTTTCAGCCTGTACCAGGTCTTCGTTCTCCACGGTGAACGTCTGGTGACGCCCGCCGTTCTTCTCGTTCATTTCCACCACCAGCTGCTTGCCGTCGGGGATGGTGAACTTCTGCAGGCAGAACACCGTACGTTCGGACTGTTTTCCGGCTACGCGCACCGCATAGTTGTAGGCGCGGAGCGGGAACAGCACCTGTTCCTGAATGGCGGTTCGTTTCGCCACCTTCTTGTCCACAATCTTGAACGTGATGTAGTCCACGTCAAACGGCACGTTGCTCTGGTTCTTTATCTCCGTGTGCAGGTACAGCAGGTCGTTGTGGACATATATCCCTTTCAGCAGATACTGGATGCCGAAACGCTTGCAGCCGATGTGCTTCACCTTACGCTTGTTCTCCTTGTGCAGCGACTTCATGATGAGATGCACCAGCATCGGGCTTTCGCTGCCCAGCTCCTTCAGATAGATTTCCTGCGCGTTGTTCGGGCGGTTTACCGTGCTGCCGTCATGGATGAAGTCCTTCATCTCCACGTTGAGCATCAGCGGCTCGTCGGCATATTTCACGTTGAACGAATAATAGGAGCCGTCCTCCGTGATGACGCTCATGTTCGTTTCCGTGCGGAAGTTCCTTACCGTCGCCTTTATGCGGATGACGTTCTCCGCACCGTCCGCCTTGCCCGCTATGAGGTTGGGCGAACCCAAATCCACATAGCGCACCGCCGAGGGAAACAGGATATGCACCGTCTTGTCATACGTGACTTCCAGACCGTGCGGCGGTATCATGCGGTCGAACATCAGCTTCTTCGTCAGCCCGTGGTACAGGTCGCCGTCCTCTTCCGTCTGCGGATAGACCTCCTTCGTCAGTTTCAGCCCCTCTGCCTTTGCGGTGGCGGTGCTGTCATTGCTTACACCCTGTGCATAGGTTGCACAGGCTATGCCTGTAAAAAAGGCAAACATTGTCATTACTTTCTTGATACTCATTTTACTTTGGATTTAGTGGATTAAAATTGTCTTGTTGTTTTTTCTTTTCGTCTTTATGTTTTTCGGTTGTCATTCCTTTTCCTGATACAGCAGCACCCTGTATCCCGATTTCAGATGCACCCTGACGGTACGCATCCTTTTCGAGATGTATTGCGACACTCCCTGTATCACGCCCTTTCCCAAGTCGGAGGCGAGCTGCGCCCCCGCATCGGTCGAGATGTTGATGCTGCTTCCCAGCGAGCTGCCCATGTTCGCCCCGATTTCCTTCGCCGCGTCAATCTCCATCGAACCGGGGATGAAGATGCCCGCCTGTCCGTCGTTGTCGTACACCTCCAGCTCCACCGGGATGATGTTCCCCTGATGTTCCAGCGAGGTGATGCTGATTTCCAGACGCTCGCCCTGCAAGCGTGCCGCACCCACAAGGGTGGCGTTCCGTGGAACAGTCCTGCCCGACACCCGCATCGGCTCCAGCAGCCGGAGCTTCACCGTCTGACCGTCCGTTATCGTCTGGTCGCCCTGCACGCAGGCGGTGATGGTGTTCTTTCCGGCAGCCTCTGCCGTGCCGATGGCGGTGTGAAAGCCGAAGTTGCGCTCGCAGCCGTAGTCCGCGATGAAAGCCGGGTCCGTCAGGGGTTGCGGCAGGGCGGACACCGTTGTCGGACGCACCCCGCTCACGGCTTCTGCCTTCATTCTCTTTTTGCCTCTATGACCGGCGGGCGTTTCCGTTTCTTCGGGCTGCACGGCTTGCCCGGCATTGTTTCCTCCGTTCTGGTACTTCGCTGCCAGCTCGTACGACTTCTCCAGCAGGGCGACCTGTTCCTCCATCCTTGCGGGCTGTTTCTCCTGTTCCATGACCATGCGTTCCAGTTCGTCGATGCGCTGCCTGAGCTCCTTCTTCTCGGCGTCCTCCTTCGGCGGCTCGTAGAACGTACCCAGCGAGGTGTTCAGCCGCTCGTTGGCGGCAGCCGAGGAGCGGATGCCTGTCTGTATTCCGCTTCCGCCCGTCTTCGGCGATGTTTCCGGTTGTGCCAGGCGGCAGTCGTCCGTTCCGTCTGCCGTTTCCGTTCCTTCCGTCCTGTCGTCCCAGAATGCGGACAGGTCGCCCACCATGCCCCGGCGTTCCTTCTTCCTGTTCTCCAGCTGCTGCTGTTCGTATGCCTTCGCCTTGTCGCCGATGATTCCGGAGTTTTCCGGCAGGGGCATGTCCGTGTTGAATCCCAGTCCCTGCCGTTCCTTTCCGCCGTCCTTCTGCGAGGGGGCGAAGATGAGCCACATGCACCCCAGAAAGGTCAGCACCATCAGCGGATAGACCAGCATCTTCTTTCTCCGCTGGCGCTGTTCCTCTGTCAGCGGTCTTTTCTCTTTTGTCTCATTCCTTTTCTGTTCCTTTTCCATACATCCTGTTTTTATGATAATGTTCATACGCTTCCTGCAAATCCGCTTTTTGCGGCAGTTCCGGTTTCTTCATGTGCCGTATCTCCATCGTCCCGTTTCCTTTCCCGAAGCCGGCAATGGCGGTGGCGGTCATGTACAAACAGCCTGCGGCAAAGACGGCGGACATCACTGCCACCGTCGCCAGCCTTGCCTTCGGCGACAGTGCGTCCAGTCTCCTGTGCAGTTTTTCCCTGAGAACGGCAGCGCATTTTCCCGTCAGAATATTCATCTTTCCCATACGCCTATCTCTCCATGCTTCTGATGTCCCTGTTCTCCAGTATCGTGAATCCCTCTATGGTGAACCCGTTCGGATTGTCGTCCGAGCGGCTTGCGTTGAGCAGCCGGCAGGTCGTTACCAGCGTGCGCTCCGTCACGTTGCTTTCCCTGATGATCATCTGCCTTGCGTAGGTGCGTGCCTCATAGGGATAGTGGTCGAAGTTGCAGACCACGCTGTCCACCTGGAGCACCTGGTTGATGTTCCCCGCGATGATGCGGTTGTAGAATCCCTTTTCCGCAAAGTCGGCGTAGTAGTTGTACGCGCTTCTGTCCGCCAGCAGCAGCGCACGCTTCACGTTGTGCTCGATTGCGCTTTTCTCCGGCGAGAGGGTGAAGAACAGCTCGTGGAAGCGGCGCACATGCTCCCTCGCTTCCGCCGGACGGTTCTGCGACAGGTCCTGCGAGAGGGCGAGCATCAGGCTCTTTCCCCCGTCAAGTACGTATATCTTCTGCCTCTGCGCTTCGGCGAAGCGGAAGGCGCATACCACCGAGCAGAGGACGATGGCGGCACATACCGCCGTGTAGATGATTCCGAACAGACGTATCTGCCGGAAACTAGTTTCTATGTTATTCAGACTCTTGAACTCCATTCTTTCTGTTTTTTATGGTTTGTAAAATCATTTTCCGGTTCTCCGGCTGTTACCTTTTCAGCAGCCGTCCGGCCTGTTTTCTGATAAACTTGCCCGTGCGTCCCGCCACGTTTCCGGCTGCCGCACCTGCCAGACTGCCGCCAAGGGCGCCCGCAGTACCGATGTTCTTGTTGTAGCTGCCCACTCCGCCACCGGCCTGGATTATCCATCCGGCTACCGTCGGGATGGTGAAGTATCCCACGATGCCGATAACGAGGAACACGATGTACACCCCGTTGCTCGCCTCTACCGAGAAGTTCGGGTCTGCCTGCATCGCCTCGATGTCATTCTGGAGCATCAGTATCTGTATCTTCGCCAGTATCGTGCTGAACAGGTCGGAGACGGGCAGCCACAGGTAAATCTGTATGTAGCGGCTGAACCATGCCGAAAGCGTGGAGTGGAAGCCGTCCCATACCGAGAAGGCGAAGGCGACGGGTCCCAATATCGACAGCACCACCAGGAAGAACGTCCTGAGCGTGTCGATGACAAGGGCGGCAGCTGCGAACATCAGCTCCAGCAGTTCGCGGAACCAGTCACGCACGCTCTTCTTGATGTTGTACGCCGCACGGTCCATGTACATGCCCGTCATGGTGATCATGTCCGACGGCGACCAGCCCAGCTCGTCTATCTGGCGGTCGAACTCCTCGTCCGAGGCGAGATAGGCGGTCTCCGGGTTGCGCATCATCGCCTCGTATTCCAGCTTGTCTTTCTGTTCCCTGTACTTCTCCATGTCAAAGGTCTGTTCCTCCAGTATCGAGTGTGTCCCCTGTACGATTACTCCCAGTACGGAGTTCATCGTTCCCAGCACGATGGTCGGGAAGAAGAGGATGCACAGTCCGATGGCAAACGGCCGCAGCAGCGGGTACACGTCTATCGCCTCGGCACGGGCGAGCGACTGCCACACGCGCACCGCCACATAGAACAGGGCGCCCAGTCCGGCAAGCCCCTTTGCCACTCCTGCCATGTCCGAGCAGAGCGGCATCATCTCCTCATACAGCGAGAGGAGTATCTGGTGCAGGTTGTCAAACTCTCCCATAGGCTACCAGTATTTTTCGTTGGAGTTCCCGTAGAGTGCCATCACCCGGTCCATGTCGTTCTTCTTTCTCGCCCGCAGGTACGACACCGATATGGTCTTGTTCGTGTAGTAGCGCACGAGGTTGCGGTAGTTCATCAGGCTGCGGTAGGCATTGTCTATGATGGCGAGCCTTTCCGCATCCGTCAGTGACATGCCCGTCACGTTCACCACATTCTTCAGGTCCTGCAGCACGTCCGAGCTTTCGTCTATCAGCATCGCATAGCCCGACGAGATGGCGGCAAGCTCCTCCGGCGTGTAGTTCTCGTCCGAAAGCATCTTCTGGTAGTTGTCCACATAGATTTCCGATATTTCCATTACCAGAGAGATGCTTTTCGCCACCTTCGCGCCGCCCTTTACCACGTCGTGCACTGATTTCAGTGCGTCGTAATACGCCTTTCCCTGCTCGAACACCTTCTTCGTTTCCAGAAAGCCGTTCAGGGTGTTTGCCTTCGTCCCGGCTGTCTCCACCATCTCCTTGGCGGAGTTGATGATGCTCTGCGCAAGATTTCCGGGGTCGGACACCACCCATTGGGCATTTGCCCCGCCTGTCCCCGCAAGGCACAGGCAGACCGCAATCAGCGGTATTTTCAGTTTCTGTCTCATTCTCATTCTTTTTTTGGATTTAGTGGTTCGTTAAGTTGCTATTGCATATTCTCTTTCTCCTTTGTCTTTTCGCCGTCACCTGCATCCGTGTTCACCCGGACATAGTCACCGCCCGGCGAAAATGTCAGCACATCCGTCTCCTCGTTGTATGCCACGTCAATGCGGAACCCCGTGTTCATATACAGGTTGCCGTTCTCCTCCCTCTGCAGCAGATAGGTTTCCGGTCTCAGTACGCGGCGTACGCCCTTGCGTCTGAACAGTGTCACCTTATATGATTCTCCCTCCCTGTACACCAGTATGTCTGGACCGGCTTCCGCGTTTTCCCAGTTTCCGCAGATTCTGTCGCGGGTGTCGCCGTCTTCTTTTGCCATTATATCACAGGCTTGCAGCATCAGCGATGCCATGCCTATCAGACCGCCGCACAGCAGCAGCCTTTCGGTCTTTGTCAGTTTGATGTTCATTTTCTTGTCTTCTTTAAGTTTCGTTCTTTCATTTTTTTCAATCCTTTTTTCTTTTCGTCTTTTCCGTAGCCGGAGTCCGCCCGGTTTCCTTTTCCGTCAGAATCCCGGTCTTCTGCCTTTACGCCTGCACATGCGGTTTTCCCTTGCGCCATTCTCCGGTGCCTCCTTCTGTGCAGGTACCGACTGCCGTACTGCGGGCTTGCCGAACAGCTCGTCCGCATCCGGCTTCTTGCCCGTCATCCGGCAGAATCGGGCATCCAGTTCCCGGTATGCCTTTTCCACCTGCTTGAGCACCGTTTCGCGCGGTCCCTTGTGGTCAATGCCGTATTTGTCAAGGATTTCCGGCTTGTACCACAGCGGGTCATCATAGTCTTTCCGGTACACCATCCCCCTCAGAAACAGCAGTTCCCGATATTTCTCCTCCAGATAGTCCCTTGCCGGAGAAGGGCAGATGCGCTCGTATGCCTTTTCCACTGCAAGCACCACTTTCCCATAAGCTTTTCCCGGACCGGGGATTTCCCCCTTGCGTATCTTCTCCATGTGCCTGCGGTACTCCGTGCCGTCCGCCTCCTCAAACATACGGTTGTCCCTCTCCTCCAGCTCCATGTACCGCCGGTAATCCTCTTCGAGGCCGTACTGTCTTCTGATGGTTTCCGGCAGCTCGGTTCCGAATGTCAGGAACTCGCGGAACCATGAGATATGCTCCCGGATTTCCTCCTCCCTGCGCTGTGCGGCATCAGTATATGCATGTTCAGTCTTCATATTTCCTTTGTTTTATAGATTATATTTTTATTCCTTCTGTCTCTCCGCCACCTGACGGATGGCGGCTTCCATGTCGCCGCCCAGCTTCCCGGCAAGGGCGCGCACTTCCGTCTTCTCCGTTTCCTCCGTCGTGTAGGCAAGGTACTCGTGCATCGACACCTCCGTGGCATACACCGCCGAGTGCGTGCCCCCAAGTCCGATCCAGACCTCCTTGTACCGCCTCGACGGGTCATTGGACTGGTTGATGGAGAGTATCTGCGACTTCTCCTTTTCCGTCAGACCCAGGAGCGACTGTATCTGGTCAAAGCGGTTCATGTATTTTCTCTGGTCAAGCAGTATCTTGCAGTCCGAGTTGTTGATGATGCTCTCCTTCACGATGGGCGCTGTCTCTTATACACATCTGACGCTGCCGACGA
>ERZ1026993.385-NODE-385-length-14217-cov-5.888999_pt1 | contig 14217 bp, 10 predicted proteins | sample MGYA00519454_ERZ1026993 | MGnify/ENA primary metagenome ERZ1026993 (study PRJEB26926, sample SAMN06164552) | human gut metagenome | biome: ENVO:00009003; feature: ENVO:2100002; material: ENVO:00002003 | host: Homo sapiens | place: USA | collected 2012 ...
CAGTGTCTCGTGGGCTCGGAGATGTGTATAAGAGACAGATACAGCAAGGTATGAACACATACCCAAGAAGAACGCGAAAATCATATTGTCCACAAAGATAGAGCGGACGAATAAACTTATAAAGTGTTCCATAATTATTTCCTTATTTTATTATTCTTTTTCCTGCAATTCTTTGTGTTTTGCACGCTGGTACCAAATAATACAAGCAACGATAATCAATGCCATAGGAGGCATCAACATCAAACCGTTGTTTACATAACCGGCACTCTTAATTGCATCGTAATTCAAAATATTGAAACCAAGCAGAGTTCCTGAACCAAGCAGTTCACGGATGAATGCTACCATAACCAGAATCTTGGCATATCCCAAACCGTTTCCAATACCGTCCAGACAAGATTCCCACGGACCATTTGACATTGCAAAAGCTTCCAGACGTCCCATCAGGATACAGTTTGTAATAATCAAACCTACGTATACAGACAACTGTACGCTTACATCATACGCAAATGCTTTCAACAGTTCACTTACAATTGTTACCAATGCAGCTACTACTACCAACTGTACGATGATACGAATACGGTTAGGAATAGTTTTACGGATCAATGAAATTACTACATTGGAAAATGCTGTAATGATTGTTACTGAAAGACCCATTACAATAGCCGGCTCCAACTTAGAAGTTACGGCCAATGCAGAACAGATACCCAATACCTGAACGGTAACCGGGTTGTTCAAGCCCAACGGAGTAGAAAATACTTCTTTGTTTTTAGCTGAAAATAAACTTCCCATATGATTATCTCCTCCTTTTTTATTCTTTAGTAGTTAAAAATTTGGTATACTGTCCCATACAATCTTTCAACATTTTGTCTACTGCAACTGATGTGATTGTACCTCCAGAAATACCGTCTACCTGGAATTCCGGTTTTTCAACCTTACCGTTCTTTACAACACCCAGACCGATTGCTTCACCATCCAGTACATTCTTATCCTTGAATTCATTCTGGAAATGTTCTGTTGCAATTTCAGCACCCAGACCCGGAGTTTCAGAAGCATGAGAGAAATAAGTACCGTAAACAGTATTCTTGTCTTCATTCAATGCAACATATCCCCAGATAGCGCCCCACAATCCGGCACCATATACAGGAATTACATATTTAGTCTGACCTTCGATTTCGCAAACGAACAAATGAGAACGTCCGTTTTCCTTGAAGTCTTTTTCATAAGCAGTTACAAAAGCTCCTTCATACGGAGTAAGTGTACCGTCTGCTGCTACCAACATATCAGATTTTACAATCTTAGCAAATTCAGCCTCAGCATCCTGAACATTCTTAATTCCTAATGAAGAAAGGATCTGTTTTTTAGTATCCAGCTCTACGTTCTTTCCCTGAATATCGCGCAGAGAAGAGTTAACGAAAGCCAGCAAGAATGCTACGATAACAACCATTACCGAAGCATAAATGATAGTATAAGAGTTACTATTAGTATTCATTGTATATTCGGTTTTTACTTGTTAGACATAGCACGTTTTGCACGACGGGAAATATTGTTCTGAACCACTACATAGTCGATCAGCGGAGCAAAGATGTTCATCAGCAGGATAGCCAACATCATACCTTCTGGATAACCTGGGTTCAATACACGGATAATGATTGCCATAGCACCAATCAGGAAACCATATACAAACTTACCGTTTTCTGTACGTGAAGAAGTAACAGGGTCTGTTGCCATAAATACAGCACCAAAGCAGAAGCCACCCAAGCACAAGTGTTCATACCAAGGCATATGAGCGATTGAAGTATCAGGACCGATTGTATTGAAAATCCATCCCATTACAGCACCACCTACAAATACAGACAACATAGTCTTCCAGCTTGCCACGCCTGTCCACAAAAGGATTACTGCACCGATTGCAATAGCGATTACGCTAGTTTCACCGATAGAACCCGGAATCAAACCAGTCACCATATCCCAAGAGAATGCAGGACATTCTGCAACTTTAGCCACACCAAGAGGAGTAGCAGCAGTCAAACCGTCTACAGTCTGTCCCATACCGAAGATGCTGTTACCTGATACCCATACAGCATCACCAGACATCTTAGTAGGATAAGCAAAGAACAAAAATGCACGAGTAATCAATGCAGGGTTAAAGATATTCATACCTGTACCACCGAATACTTCTTTTGCAAAAATTACAGAGAAGGCAGTAGCAACAGCCAGCATCCACAACGGACAGTCTACCGGAACAATCATCGGAATCAACATACCAGAAACCAGGAAACCTTCCTGAATTTCTTCTTTCTTCCACTGAGCTACGATAAACTCAATACCCAAACCTACTACATAAGAAACAATGATTTTCGGCAATACAGCCAAGAAACCATATACAAATTTTTCAATAATGCTACCTTCGATACCTGCTGCAAGATAGTGCTGATAGCCTACGTTAAACATACCGAACAGCAATGCCGGTATCAATGCAATAACCACGATTGACATGATACGCTTACTATCAATCGCATCGTGGATATGCGTACCTGTCTTCGATGTTGTATTCGGAACGAACAAGAATGTTTCAAAACCGTCGAATACAGAACGAAGAGCATGGTATTTGCCTCCCTCTTCAAAGTTCGGCTTTATCTTGTCGAGATAATTTCTTAATGCTTTCATTTAGTTTTATTCTTTAAATTAGTTGACAAGGGAAAAGATTGATATTTTTCCACTCCTTGTTACCTTTATTTATTAACACATTTCACGACGGAGCATATCCAGTCCCTCACGAACGATACGCTGTAATTCCATCTTTGAAGAGCAAACAAATTCGCAAAGAGCGAAATCTTCCGGTGCAACTTCGTAGATACCCAACTGCTCCATGCGGTCAATGTCGCCAGCAATGATAGCCTTAATCAAATACTCAGGCATGATATCCATCGGGAGTACCTTATCGTATTCATTAGCCATAATCATATGACGTTCTCCACCTTTCACACGTGCATCGAGTGTATATTCTTTTTTACCCATCAACCAGCTGAAATAAGAATGGCTTACACTAAACTGATTGAAACGAGGCATAATCCATCCCAACATTTCGTGTACATCATTTCCTTCCGGAATTACAGTCACCTGGCTATGGAAAGCACCCAAGAAGCCGTTTGCTGGAATCTGCTTACCAGTCAACGGGTTACCACTGATATAGCGCAATTCTTTGTCTTTGTTTACATTGTCAGCCAACACATCTGTCAGCAATGCACCGACTTTCAGCTTGCAATAAGCAGGTTTCTTTACTTCTGAACCAGTAATAGCTACGGTACGAGTCAAATCCACACGTCCTGTATTGAACAAGCGACCAATAAAGATAACTGCTTGAGGATCGATAGTCCATACTGTTTCACCTTTATTAATAGGTGCAATGTGGTTAATTTGCACGCCCACATTTCCAGCCGGATGAGGACCGTCAAATGCTGTAACAGTCACATTCTTTGCCTGAGTCAAAGCAGATGACTTCTGATTCACACTCACATTTAAATAAGTCTTGGCCATTTTAGCCAAAGCATCAAGTCCTGTCTGGAAATTAGCTTCTTCACCTTTCAAAGCCACTTCGAAATCGGGAGCCAGCGGATTGCTATCGAATGCAGATACGAAAATTGCATTCGGTGCAATAGTAGGATCAGCTACTACATCATACGGACGCTGTTTGATAAATGCAAACATACCGGCATTCAGCAATGCTTCCTTCACTGCAGCACCATCCAACTGAGCTACATTTTTCTTGCCAAACTCTTCGAAATCTTGTTCAGCAGCAGCTTCAACTGTAATGCTTAACACTTTACGGCGGGCACCACGCTCCACACATGTCACTACGCCACTTACAGGCGATACAAATTTCACTTCAGGATGATTCTTGTCAATAAACAAGGGTCCTCCGGCCATTACATATTCCTGTTCTTTTACTACAACCTTCGGTGTAACACCTGTAAAATCATCGGGACACAAAGCATAGAATCCCGGCTCTTTTACAGCCATAACCTCAGCAGCAGCTTTGCCTTTCAGGTTTATGTCCAAGCCTTTACGCAATTTAATTACATTTGCCATATTGGGTTATAAAAATGGTTTACTAATTTGCGTGCAAAATTAAAGAAAAAATAAGTAAATAAAGAACAATTCTGCTGCGAATTAGAGAAATATTTCTTTAAAATAAAGAAGTCTTACAGATTTATCCACAAAGAGATACCGGGCACCTCAAAGCAACACCCAAACAAACAGCCTCCCTATCACAATGATAAAAACGACCGTCACAGCAGAATGGTATCAATATCCGATAAAGATGTAAAAATACAATAATTACCATCTAATTCCCAGCAACAAAAAAAAGGCTGCAAGGACATTCCCTTACAGCCTTCAAGCATTTGTTATTTCTCTTTCTGGTAATAACGTACCCAATCAATCTGCATTTCCACAGGAAGATCAAGAGTATCAACCTTTCCTACCCAGTTTCCTCCCAGCTGCATATCAATAAGCAGATAATAAGGACGATCAAACGGGAATTGCCCTTCTTTATCCGTCTCAATGCGAGGATAAGTCAGCGTATGTTTGTCATTGATAAAAAACGCTACACTATCCGGATACATTTCCACCGCATATACATTATAATCATTCGGATTGATTGAAGCAGTTGTTCCCCGTTTCGGATTATCCAATATTCCCAAATGTTGGGTATAAACCGAATGCACAGTCTGATAAGCAATTGAATCATAGTTCAACCGTTCCATGATATCAATCTCACCCCCTGTCGGCCATACATATTTCTCTTCCTCAAAAGGCTTCAGCCAAATAGCAGGCCATGCTCCTGTACATCCTTCCAACTTTGCCTTCACCTCAATGCGGCCCCCATAAAATGCCCGCTTGTATTTGGTATACAATCCTCCTGTAATATAGGCAAGTGTATCCTTGGTTCTGTCGGGATTCATAATACCTTTCAGCACCAGATTACCATTACGCATTTCATAACATGCCTCATTATCGGACATATGCTGTGCCCATTCCGGATGCCATCGGGGAATCTTTGACCATGTAGCTGTATCAAACGCTGTTCCTTCAAATTCATCCTCCCAAACAAGTCTCCAGCCATCTTTCCCCTTTTGAGAAGAGCAAGAGAGCAGCGAGGTAAAAAACAACATTCCTAACAAGTAACTTAACTTCATAGCCGAAACTGTTATTCTTCAGAAGCAAACATCGGATCCCATGCCGGCAAGCGAACCGGTTTCTGTTTCAGGATATCCAATACTTTTTCCGGAACATATTTCTTTTCTACTACCAGGCGGAACATATATTCATCAAACCATTCATCAGTCATAATCATATGTCCCTGATATCCAGAAGATGCTCCCCAGCTATTTTCCACCATCCACTTTTTAGGCTTACCGTTTTCATCCAAATCGACAGCCATCAAAGTCATCGCATGACTTGAGCCACTGGCAAAAGTCTGAATACGTTGTTTTTTATTCATGCCGAATGTGGTCCCCATCAATGAATCATAGTCAAAATTGCGCAAATCAAGAACACCACGTTGACGATCCATAAATTTACCTACATCACACGAGAAGTACATCATCGTACTGTCTTTAATAGAAGCAATTGCCATCGCCTTGATATCCTCTATCGGCAAGTTCACATAAGTCCAGTTCTTTCCATCGTATGCATGGCGGTCGAAATCAATTTCATAACATTTATAATACTCACGGCTTGGGTCATTCATCAACATGACATAGTTGTTAGTCAAATCATTACCCAAGAATTCCTTGTAGAAGGATTGCGGCGTATATTCTTTTGTCACTCCATTAATAGTCCAAGAAAAGCGTTCAACCGGCTCACCAAAAGCCAAAGCCAACATCCGATATACTGTACCCAACATTTCTGTTTTTTTAGCTTCGAGAGCAGATGGTTTTGCGCCTTTAGATGCTTCCTCACGAAGTTGCAGACCAAACTCTTTCAACTTCAATCCTACCAACCGGCTAATCTGAGCTGTGTTCTCACTGCTATATGTTTCCGGCATCACTTCAGAAGGTACGACACCATACTTGCCAATAATATCAGAAATACCAGTAAACTGCCCTCCATCATTCAGTGGATTACGGAACAACCACTCTACCATTTTATCATCCAAAGGCTTCTTACTGGTATCGATAATACCTTGCAGAAACAAATTGGCCTTTTCCAACTGATCATAGAAGAAACAATAATTCTGAGAAAAAGTCAATTCATCAAGTCCGTATTTAGCCATCATCTGGGCACGAAGCACATTCAATCCGGTAAACAGCCAGCAACGCCCTGACTGCTTCTGGTTAGTAATGCCATGTGACACCACCTTATGAGAAAAATGAGTATCAAAATTAGCCAGACTTTCCTGATTACGCGCCAACACACTGATATCAGTACCAGCCATTGCATTATGAATAGCCTTATCGGCTGCCGTATGTTTATAAGCTCCTTTTATTTTCCCGAGCATCTCCTGAGTAATTCCCCCATCCTGTGCCTGTACAGCAAGTGCAGTAGCCAACAGACATGCCAATGTCATGTGTTTTTTCATCGATTTTTGTCTTTTATTTTATATTAATAATGTTTTCTTCGCCAAAAGTAGGAAAACTTCTCCGATATTCGTAATTTTGATGACTTTTTTGTTACTAACATGCGGTTAAGACCTATCAAACATATCATACAGTTTACCATCATTCTGCTACTTGTCCTGTATTTCGGGATAATAGGCATCCTGAATGTTCCTTATATTCAGCGTCAAATGTCTGTTTATACCAGTCAAGAATTAAGCAAGATTTTACAGACAGAAGTAAATGTTGGTAACATTGATTTAGGATTACTAAACCGTATCATCATTCAGAATGTAACCTTACAAGACCGGCAGGGAAAAGAACTGCTGAAAGTAGCACGCCTATCAGCTAAGTTTGATATCCATTCACTTGTATCTGGAAAAATCCGTATCAGCAGTGTACAACTGTTCGGTCTCAATGCACATTTAAATCGTCCTACCCCCGATAGTGCACCTAATTTTCAATTTATACTCGACACTTTTGCTTCAAAAGATACGGTAAAAAAAGAGTCCAACATCGACCTTCGTATTAATGCCGTATTGATACGCCGTGGACAAATACATTATGATTTGCTTTCGGCTCCTGCTACTCCAGGAGTATTCAACGGCAATCATATTGGTATTGAAAACCTTTCTGCTACACTTTCACTGAAAGCTTTCAGCCGCGACTCTTTGAATGCACAAATCCGCCGTATGAGTTTCAATGAGCAAAGTGGATTTACGCTGAAGAAATTAGCTCTTAAACTTACGGCCAATCGTCGCCATCTGGCAGCGAACCACATTGAAGTAGCACTTCCACAAACATTATTACAAATTGACACCATTGCAGCCTTCTACAATGGATTCGACTCTCTGCCTAAGCTCAGCGAACAAACACGCTACATGGGTAAACTTCATGCAGAAATTACCCCATCCGATATTGCATCTTTTGTTCCGGCTTTACAGCATTTCCACGATCCGGTTACCTTGCGCCTTGCATTCAAAGGAAAAGGAAATCGTACGGAATGTACAGAGCTGTATGTTACCAATCCGTCTCAGAGCCTGCTTATAAAAGGAAACGCTACTGCCGACCAATGGAACAGCAAGCGTAACATGTATTTATCCGGCAATCTGGAAACAGCTCAAATCAATAAAGAAGGAGTGCAGTGGCTCCTTCAAAATTTAACAGGGAAACAGGATAAAGAAAAAACTTTAGAACGTCTTGATTTTGTCCGGTTCAACGGTAACATTTCCGGCCACTTACAGCAACTCACCACAAAAGGAAGTTTCACCTCAAACGCAGGAACAATCAATGGTAACGTCACCATGCATACAGATACCCTCACGGGCTTACGTTCATATTCCGGGAAGATTTCCAGTAAAGAGCTGAATCTGGGTATTCTGTTGAACCAGGAAAAGACCTTAGGAAAAACTTGCTTTGACGTAGAACTGAAAGGATTCAAATACAGAAACAACAAACCCGAATCGTACATAAAAGGAAACATTGCTTCGTTTGAATACAAACAATACGAATATCACAACATCAGTCTGGACGGACAGTATACACGAGGAGGATTCAACGGACGGTTAGCCCTTAACGACCCCAACGGAAATATTGAAATCAATGGAAAGTTTGTCACTTCACAGCAAACTCCCGATTTTAACCTAAGAGCCGTAGTACAACATTTTCGCCCGAATGATCTGAACCTGACAACCAAGTACAAAAATAAAGACTTGTCATTAAGTCTTACAGCCGATTTCAGCGGTCATTCCATCGACGATATGCAAGGCAAAATCAGTATAGACAGTTTACTGGTAAACTCTACAGAAGAAGACCAGCGATATTTCCTGCCTAATTTGTCGGTTACTGCCGGTAGTGTCAAAGATAGAAGTGAGAAACAAATACGCATTGACTCTCCTTTTATTCAAGGTAGCGTAGAAGGAAATTACTCGTACCGTACCCTGTTGACCAGTATTCTCAAAACCGCACAGCGATACGTACCGGCATTGGTTTCTTCTAAGAAAAAATTACCTGAAACCAACAATAATTTCCGCTTCCGTTTTGCACTGGAAAATGCAGAATTCTTTTCGAAAGTACTGGATATGCCGGTAGAATTGTCTATGCCAGCCAATATAAGCGGTTATTTCGACGATGAGCAGACTCGTTTGCAAATCCGAGGATATGTGCCCGAATTTACATACAATGGCTCCTACTATGAATCAGGAGTACTTTTGTGTGAGAACAGCGAAGATATGCTTCAATGCCACGTCAGGGCAAACAAGAGAATGAAGAAAGGTGCCATGGTAAACCTGGCATTGACAGCCAGAGCCAAAGACGATAAGCTTCGCACTACAATAAACTGGGGAAATAATACAAGCACAACATTCAGCGGGAAAGTGGAAGCTTTGGCTCATTTCAAACAGTCGGAAGAAAAAAAGCAACTGCATACCACTATCGACATACAGCCAAGTCAAATTATTTTAAATGATACGGTATGGCGTATTCACCCGGCAGAAATTATTGTCGAAAAAAACAATATAGAGGTAAACAACTTCCTCTTTGAGCATGCAGACCAGCATCTGAGAGCCAACGGAAAAATCGGCAAGGAAGAAACCGATTCCTGCATTGTAGATCTGAAGAATATCAATCTGCAATACATCATGGATATTATCGAGTTTCATGCCGTGAAATTCAACGGAATGATAACCGGGAAAGTACATCTGAATCACGTACTTGAAGATCCGGTGATGCACACACGGCTCGATGTAAAGGGATTCTCTCTGAATGATGCACTGCTGGGAAGAGCCGACATTACCGGTAAATGGGACAAAGAGCTGGGAGGAGTACGACTGTTTGCAGACATCAAGGAAGATACAGTTTCGTTCACTAAAGTAAACGGCTATGTCTCCCCAAAAATGAAAGGTCTTGACCTCCATATACAAGCCGGAGGAACAAACCTTGCGTTGTTACAACCATTCATCGAAGGTATTTTCAGTAACGTACAGGGACGTACATATGGCAATATCCGACTGTTCGGCCCATTTTCGCAATTAGACTTAGAGGGAACAGCCAATGCCAATGTATCAATGAAAGTGAATATTCTGAATACGAGCTTTCAGGCCAGCTGCGATTCACTGCGAATTACCCCCGGACACTTTGCTTTCCGAGATGTGAGACTAACAGACCCGGAGGGACATACCGGAACTGTAAATGGAGATCTGAACCATACAAAACTCAAGAATCTGTTGTACCGTTTCCGTTTCGATACAGACAACATGCTGGTATATAAATCGGAAAAAGAAACTCCTGACTTCCCTTTCTACGGACAAATCTATACAAGTGGAAATGTCAGTCTGCAAGGAGGAGGAGCCAACGGACTTAGTGTAGACGGAAACTTACGTACCGATGCAAAAACTTCATTTGTATACGTAACCACTACAGCTGCTGAAGCTACCAGTTCGCAGTTCATCACATTTGTAGACCGTACTCCACACCGGCTGCAGGAAAATATACAGACCGACTTATACCATCATCTCAATGAAGAAAAGGAAGAAGATGAAGATGATACTCCGGGGGATATTCGTCTGAACCTCCAGATAGAGGCCACACCGGCTGCTACCATGAAAATTGTAATGGACCCTGCCGCAGGCGACTATATCTCTGCAAACGGAACAGGCAACCTTCGTATCAACTTCTTCAACAAAGGAGATTTCCAGATGTTCGGAAATTATAACATCGAAGAAGGTATCTATAAGATGAGTATGCAGAATATCATCAGAAAAGACTTTATACTACAGTCCGGAGGAACGGTATCTTTCAATGGTAATCCTAAGCAGGCGAATCTGAATGTGCAGGCTATTTATACTGTCAACTCTGCTTCGCTGAACGACTTGATTGCAGATGCTTCTACAAATAAGGGAACAGTAAGGGTTAACTGTATTCTGAACTTGTCCGGCAATCTGACCGCTCCTACCTTAACATTTGATCTCGACCTGCCGACTGTCAGCGACGAAGACCGGGAACTGGTACGCAGTCTGACCAGTACGGAAGAACAGATGAATACTCAGATTATCTACCTGCTGGGAATTGGTAAATTCTACACTTACGATTATGCCAACAATGCACAGTCGTCGAATGCAACCAGTTCACTGGCTTTCAGTACGCTCTCCGGTCAGTTGAACAATATGCTCTCGCAGGTAATAGACAGCCAGAACTGGAACGTAGGAACCAGTCTGAGTACCGGTCAGGAAGGATGGACAGATGTAGAAGCCGAAGCCATCTTGTCCGGAAGATTGCTGAACAACCGACTGATTATAAACGGAAACTTCGGATACCGTGACAATCCGATGCGGAACACCAACTTTGTGGGCGACTTCGAAGCAATGTGGCTGCTTACAAAAAACGGAGAATTCCGTCTGAAAGGATACAACGAAACAAACGACCGATACTTTACCAAATCTACGTTGACTACTCAAGGCATCGGATTTATGTACAAGAAAGATTTCACTAACTGGAGAGAGCTTTTCGACTGGATTTTCCTTCGCCGAAGAGGCAAGCGAAGTTCTAAAGAAAATGCATCTTATAAACCCGAGGCCATCCAACCGACCTCACAAGATAAAAAAACAAAAAATACAAACTAACAAGATAAATATGGAAACAACGTTTTTTCTGCCTGCCGAATGGCACAAACAAAGTTATATCCAGCTTACATGGCCTCATGCTGATACAGACTGGGCTTATATGCTGGACGAAGTAGAAGCTTGCTTCCTTCAGATAGCCGAAGCAATAGCCAGCAGACAACCGCTGCTGCTGGTTGCCCCTGAGTTTCCCGAGGTATTAAAAGACTCTCCTTACAAGGAAAACATTCATTTTACAAGCTGTCCGACCAACGACACTTGGGCCCGCGACCACTCTTTCATTACTCTGCTGGATGCACAGAACCATCCTATCCTGCTTGACTTCTGTTTCAACGGATGGGGAATGAAGTTTGCAGCCGACAAAGACAATCTTATCAACAGCCATCTGTACGAACAGAAAATGGTACAGGGAGAATATGTCAACTGCCGCAACTTTGTTCTCGAAGGAGGCTCTATAGAAAGCGACGGAGAGGGTACTCTTCTAACTACTTCGCTGTGTCTGCTGGCTCCTAACCGTAACGATACCATGAACCGCGCACAGATAGAAGAGTATCTGAAAGAACGCTTTAATCTTCGTCAGGTATTATGGTTGGATCATGGTTTTCTGGCAGGAGATGATACCGACAGTCACGTTGATACATTAGCCCGCCTGTGTCCGGATCATACTATTGTGTATGTACAGTGTACCGACGAAACCGACGAGCACTATACAGCACTGCATGCCATGGAAGAGCAGCTGAAGAGTTTCCGTACAATAGACGGAAAACCTTATCGCCTGCTTCCGTTGCCAATGGCAGATGCCGTATACGACGAAGACGGACTCCGTATTCCGGCTACTTATGCCAACTTCCTGATTATGAACGAGGCTGTACTCTACCCTACTTACAATCAGCTGGAGAACGACCGTAAGGCAGCATCTGTACTGGCAGAAGCTTTCCCCGGAAGAGAAATCGTAGGCATAGACTGCCAGGCACTGATCAAACAGCATGGTTCACTGCACTGTGTAACAATGCAATATCCCGAAAATGTAAGACCTAACACTTTATAAAATTATGAAAAGAACTATCCGAGTAGGTATCGTGCAGCAATCATGCACCAACGACCTCAAATTCAATTTGGAAAAGTTGCACCGCAACATTGCGTCTGTGGCACAGGCTGGAGCTCAGCTCGTAGTTTTGCAAGAACTGCATAACACTCCTTACTTCTGCCAGACAGAAGACACTAACCTGTTCGATTTGGCAGAACCTATTCCCGGACCTTCTACCGGTTTTTATAGTGAAATAGCGGCTGCTTATCATATCGTTCTTGTGACTTCCCTGTTCGAACGACGTGCTGCCGGACTGTATCACAATACGGCTGTAGTATTCGATGCAGACGGAAGTATTGCCGGCAAATACCGCAAAATGCATATTCCAGACGATCCTGCCTATTACGAGAAATTTTATTTCACACCGGGCGACATTGGCTTCGAACCGATTCAGACATCCATCGGAAAGTTGGGTGTACAGGTTTGCTGGGACCAGTGGTATCCGGAAGGAGCTCGTCTGATGGCACTGAAGGGAGCGGAACTGCTGATTTATCCTACCGCCATCGGATGGGAAAGTACCGACACACAGGAAGAAAAAATGCGCCAGTTGGGAGCATGGGTTACCGTACAGAGAGGCCATGCTGTAGCCAACGGATTGCCGGTTATTGCAGTAAACCGTGTAGGACTGGAACCGGATCCTTCGGGACAGACCAACGGAATCCAGTTCTGGGGAAACAGTTTTGTAGCCGGTCCGCAAGGTGAACTTCTGGCACAGGCAAGCAACTTGAAAGAAGAAAACCTGGTAGTGGAAATTGACATGAACCGTAGTGAGAATGTTCGCCGCTGGTGGCCATTCCTGCGCGACAGACGAATTGACGAGTTCGGCAACCTGACCAAACGTTTTATCGACTAAACGTATATATAAGAAAGGATAAAGGTCATTGCCTTTCTTTATAAAAGCTTCCGAAAATTGGAGATGAATAACCTTCGTTTTCGGAAGTTTTGTTTTTACTCTCATTCTTCTACTCTCCCCTCTCCTGCACATTCCGATAGCTGACACATAAAGGCATGGTATCAATCAGAGAGTTCATTCGACGACGTCGATTTTACATTCAACGCCGTCGTTTATAAAACCAACGACAGTGGCTGTAAAGCCGACGACGTCGGATAAAACGAAGTACGCATTCTTCTACTCTTCGCGAAAGGCTACACCAAACTATCTTTCTTGCAGTACTTCCTATCACAAACCAACATTGGAGGAAAGGATGCAAAAAAACATCGGCGGTGCTGGCCTCTGCTTTCTAAGCATGAAACCAACACCGCCGACGGTGTATCAGAAAAATCTTCTCTCCGCTTCTCGGAGAGAAGGTCTTGAATTATTACAAGCCAAACAATACAGCCAGGCCCTTATCTACTCCGGAAAAGCCCATAAAGGCCATAGCCAGCAAACCAGCTGTTACCAGAGCGATAGACATACCACGCATTCCCTTCGGAATATTTACCAGACTCAACTGTTCGCGAATACCTGCAAATACAATCAGAGCCAAAGCAAAGCCAAGTGCTGTAGAGAAAGCATATACTACACCTGTAAGCAGATCGTATTCCTTCTGAATAACAAGAATAGTCACACCCAGAATACAGCAGTTAGTTGTAATCAACGGAAGGAATACTCCCAATGCCTGATACAAAGAGGGAGATACCTTTTTCAGAATAATTTCCACCATCTGTACCAATGCAGCAATTACCAGAATAAAGGCAATAGTCTGCAAGTAACCCAATCCTGTAGGATTCAGTACAAAATGCTGAATCAGATAAGTTACAATAGTAGCCAGTGTAAGTACGAAAGCCACGGCAGCTCCCATACCCATTGCGGTTTCCACCTTCTTAGAAACTCCCAAGAACGGACAGATACCCAAGAACTGTGACAACACAATGTTGTTCACAAATATAGCGGTGATAAATATCAATATATATT
>ERZ1026993.399-NODE-399-length-14020-cov-4.234014_pt1 | contig 14020 bp, 8 predicted proteins | sample MGYA00519454_ERZ1026993 | MGnify/ENA primary metagenome ERZ1026993 (study PRJEB26926, sample SAMN06164552) | human gut metagenome | biome: ENVO:00009003; feature: ENVO:2100002; material: ENVO:00002003 | host: Homo sapiens | place: USA | collected 2012 ...
CGTGGGCTCGGAGATGTGTATAAGAGACAGCTGTGGGCACAGGGCTTTCCAGGATGAACGCGGGAGATTCCAGCCTGCGGGGCAACGTGGAGCGGTATGCCGCTCAGGACGAATACGAGCAGGCGCTGAAGGAACACCAGCGCCGGGAGGAGCTGGCACGGGAACCGGAACCCCTCAGTCAGCGCGTGGGCGCTGACAGCCCCCCTAATAGTGGGGCCCTTGGCATGTCGGTGGAGTCTGATGGGACTGAAAAAGGCTCTGCTGACCTGAAAGCGGCGGGCCCTGCGGCTGAGGGCAACAGTGCGGAAACTGCTGCCATATCGGACAACTTGGCTGTGCAGACGTTTGCAGAAGCGGCGGCCGGTGACAGCCTGACAGGCAAGACCATCAGGCTGTTCAACCCGGAGGCCGGAAACGAGGCAAACCGCGCGGCTTTTGAGGAAGCCTATGGGGTGAAGTTGCCGAGCACGGCTGCGGCTACCTGGCGGATGCTGCGGGAAGTGGCGGCACAGCGCAGCCAGCAGAATGCTGTTGAGAACGCTGGGGAAAGTGTGGAAAGCTCCACGGAAACAGCAGCGGACGGTGCAGAACCCCTTAGTCAGCGCATAAGCGCTGACAGTCCCCCTAGTATGGGGGCCATTGGCAGGACGGGAAACGTTGAGCTGACAGCGCAGAATGGAGCTGACCGGCAGGCTGTGATGCAGTCGGTCCCTGTGGAAGAAAGCACCCTTGACGGGATGGACAGCAGCAACAGCCCGATGCGGGAGACCTACGGCATGGAAGCACCGAAGACGGAGGGCCAGAAGCAGGCCCGGACGGAGCAGGTGCTGCGGAGCTGGAAGGTGGGCGAAAAGGCGGCGCAGGAGATCAGCCTGAAACAGCCGGAAGGCGTGGACAGTGACCGCTATGCGGCGGCAGCATCCACTCTGTACCGGTTGGGCCAGATGGAGGACGTGAAGACCTTTGACCAGGCGCTGGAGCTGGCGGGCACCGGCAGCGGCATGGCGGCCAACGTGAACTATGTGCTGGGCAACCTCAAGGGCCGGAACGCGCTGAAGATCGCCTACACCTACGGCAGGGATGCGGCAGAGACCCGGTGGGCCAAGAGCCAGCTGGGCGGAAATCTGACGGAACAGAGCCTGACGGGCAGGGGTGAGACCATTTACAAGGGGACCTTGCGCAATGCGAACGACGCTGGAAGCCAGGTGATCGAGCTGAACGCGGCAGCAACCGGCACCACGGCGGTTCTGAAAAACGTGCTGCAGAACGGTGCGGGACAGGCAGACAGCCGGGTGCGGGCCTATGTGGACACGGAGACGGCCCGGATCTTCTTTGGGGACAGTGCACAGGATACGTTCGGCACGGTGCTGCACGAGGACTACCACTGGTACAACGCACTGGACAGCGAGGGAGCAAAGACTTTGCAGGACCATGCCCTGCTGTATCTGGCCAGGAGCAGCGGCTTTGAGACCGTGGACGAGATGATCCGGGAGAAGATGACCGACTATGCCCAGCAGAACCTGACCTATGAGGAAGCTGCCGAGGAGCTGGTGGGCGATGCCTGGCGAGGCATCTTCTCCAATGAATCCGATTTCAAGCGCTGGGTGGAGTTCCAGCGCGGGCAGGCCGAGAAGAACAGCGGCAGGGCCGGAACCATCCGCACCGTGATGAACCGGGTGAAGGAGATGCTGGGCGGCATTGTGAGCCGGGCAAAGGAAGTGCTGACCCTTGACCCCGACAACCGGGCGGCCCTGAAGGCCCAGCGCCTGGCCGAGAACGAGCGCAGAATTTTACAGGACGAATACTTTGCCCACGCTGAAAAAGCGATGGACAACCTGCGCAGTGCAAAAGAAAATGCCGCTGCCCTCAAGACAGAGAGCGCGGCGGAAGGACGCAGTATGCGGTTCCAGCTGCAGGAGGGGGAGGAAACCCTTGAAAAACAGCTGAACCGTAATCTTGGCCGGTTGGAACAGATGACACCGGCGGCTGAAATCACTGGAAAAGAAATTGAGTACGGTGCTACCAGCAAAGAAAATGCTGAAAATATCGTCCGATTCTTTGAATCCATTGGCGGAAAAGTAGAGCGTGATGGATTTGGTGTGGTGGAACTGACCCGCAAGGGAGCCAAGGCAACCGTGCAGCATGGAAACGGCCCGGTGAAGCAGATCGCTGCAGCGGCCATTCCCAACGTAATCCGGTACGGTGAACAAATTGGTTTCGTGGAAAACTGGAAAGGACGGGGGTACAACACTCATACCTTTGTGGCTCCGGTTGTGGTGGACGGTATCAAAATCTATGAGGCTGTTATTGTAAATGAGTATACTGTTCCGAATGCGGCGAGCAAATTCTATGTCCATGAGGTATGTGGTTCTGATGGTAGCCTGCTGACCATTGAGAATGGGAAAATAACAAAAAAAGAAAGCAGCCTTACCACGGTACTCAAAACCGAGCAGGGCGATGAAGCCCCTAAGCTGCTTTCTAAAAACAGTATAGCACAAGAAAATGCCGAAAGCAAGGGAAACAGCGAACCTGTGAAGAAATCGGTGCGGTTCCAGCTGAGTGCTCCGGTGGAGGTGGACAAGAACAAAGACCTTGTGGCCGTGCACAACCTGACCGCCGAAAACCTGCAGGAAGCGCTGGAGCTGGGCGGGATGCCCTCGCCGTCTATTGCGGTTGTGAAAGCCCAGGAAGGTCACACCAAGTATGGCCCCATCTCGCTGGTGTTCAACTCCGATACCATTGACCCCATGGTGAACCGGGCAAACCGTATCTATGGTTCGGATGCCTGGACACCCACCCGGCCCAATGTGGAGTTTGAAGTGAATTACGATGCGATGCGGGACTTTGAAAGCAAGGTGGATTCGGCAAGCAAAGATGCGTTTGAAGGAAAATTTGCGAACAGCGCTGCGTTACAGCGCCTTGGAATTGAAGAGACGAGCAGCTCCGACCGGGCAGAGCTTGCCCAGCGCCTGGAGGAAAACACGGCAGTGCAGCTGGCCTATCTGGAAGCGAAAGGTAAGACTGTGGAGCCGGCGTATAAGACAGAACGGGACCAGTTCGACAGCCTGGGCAATGATACCCTGGAAAAGGTGATCGAACACATTGGCGCGGATGAAATCAAAGCTGCATTCGAGGGTGGTGACTTTGACCAGCTGGATCAGCTGGCAGATAAAGCGGCGGACGCACTGGAAGAAAAGTATACTCACGGACAGCTGGAGGGCCAGAACCGGCGTTGGCAAATGCGCATTGACAAGATGAGGAATGACAACCGTGGACGACTGTATGGGATGCTGGAGCACGCCTACAAAATGCTGACCGATACCAATGCCGGAAAGCAGGCGATGGATGTGGAAGCGACCAGGGAGGCTATCCGGCAGGAAGCTCCGGCAGAAGATGTGAAGAACTGGGTGTATGACCAGTTGGGAAATGTTCTAGGACAGAAGGGAATCCGAAACGGAAAAGACCGTTTTACTCCGGCAGGGATAAAGCGCAGTTTTGCCCAGCTGCACAACAGCTACACGCTGGAAAACCTTGTGGCTGCTATGAATGCTCAGAATGCACGAGGGCAGGATACATGGGGCCTTTCGGCCAGCACCCTGATGAGCACGGCCACGGCGGAGTACCAGAACCTGGACGAAGTGCGGGCGGACAAAGGCCGCTTGCAGCAGATGCCGGAAGAAGAGTACAAGGCGCTGCTGGAAAAGGCAGATGACCAGATCAGCGATATCCTTGACAAGCTGCGGAGAGAGACTACGCCCCATGCAGACAACAGCTTTGAAGAGCGGGAAATCCTGGGCGGCATCCTGATGCAGGCCGCACAGGGAAAACAGACGGCGGCAGCCATTGGAAAGGCCTTTGCAAAAGAGGGGTATACCATTGGCAAGGACACGGCCCAGATGATCCTGAACCTGTACAAGAACGTGGCTGCTATTCCCACCGGGTACTTTGAAGCGAAGCCCCAGCGGGCCGTGGGCTTTGATGAGGTGCGGGCGGCGATTCTGCCCGACAACACCAGCAGCACCCTGATCGACAGCCTGAAAGAGACCGGCATTGACGTGAAGCTCTACAAAGCCGGGGACGATGCCCAGCGCACGGCCCTGCTGAACAAGGTGCCGAACGTCCGTTTCCAGCTGGCCGAACAGGCGGAACGGGACGCGCGGAAGAACACCCAGCGGCAGGCAAGCCGGGCCATTGCGGACAACAGCGCGGCGATGGAGACGCTGGCCCAGATGATGGGTGTGACCCACGGTGTGCGGATCAGCCAGGATTCCATTGACGGGCTGGCGGTGCGGTGGACAAAGGCCAACGGCAGCAGGGCCGACCGGACGAAGATTGCCGGAGAGACCCGGGCGCTGGTGGAGTACATGACGGCGGACGGGGCCAGCATGAGCAAGGCCAGCGCGCTGTCTGAGACCATTGCGGATGAGATTCTGAGTGGGGCCACCTACCGGAATACCGAGCTGTGGGACGAGTACCCGGAATACCACGACCTGAGCTACACGGTGAACAAGGACGGCCCGGCCAAGGCGGAGCTGGTGAAGCGGTACGGGACGTGGAGCGAAGCGGTGGCGGAGGCCCGGAAGCACGGCGTGAAGCTGCGGCAGGCAGAAGGCGTGCGGGACGGCAACCCGGCGGAAGTGTATGAATCCATCGTCAACGACACCCGGGCCATGGGCGGCACCAAGGAAGGGGCAGCGGCCTTGTTCCGGGGCGCGGCCCAGGAGGCAGGCGTGGACGGCGCGGCCAGCATGGAGAGCACCGAGTGGCTGGATGTGCTGATGAACGTGCACGATGCCATCAAGCCCAGGATGATGAGCCGCTTTGCAGATGCTGCCGAGTACGAGGATGCCAAAGTGGAGCTGGCCGACCGGATGCTGGGTGATATCCTGAACGTGCCGGAGATGACCGATGCACAGGCCATCTTTGATGGGTTCCAGCGCTGGCAGCGCCAGGCTGTGGCTGCTGCCGTGGGCGAGGAGAACGCGGAGCAGGCGCTGAAGGATCTGCGGAAGGTGCAGAAGGAGCAGAACCGGGAGTTCAACCGGAGGATGTATGAGAACAGCCGGAACGGAAGCCGAGATGAAGCACTGCGGCAGTGGACAGAGCAGCAGAAGCGGAATGAAAAAGCAGAAAAGCTGCTGGATCAGAATCTGGATACGCTGGGGCTGGACATCACCAACTACGGCGACATGGCCGAAAAGCTGGACGTGCTGAAGGAAGCCTACGAACGGGAGTGGAAGGCCGAAAAGAAGCGACTGAAGGAAGAACGCCAGCAGATGCTGGACGAGATCCGGCTGGAAAACAAACAGTTGAAGCGGGAGAACTGGAACCTTTCGCACCAGGTGGCAGGAGAACAGCGCCGGGCTGACAGAGCTGAGTGGCAGCTGATCCATCAGGAAAACGAACTGCTGGAATGGGAGCAGGAAAACCAGCGCAAAGCTCAGGAGTGGCAGGAAAAGCAGGCGGAGCGAAACGCAATCGCCATCACTGCAGCCCAGCAGCAGCGGGACGAGGACATTGCCATTGCAAAGAAGCTGGCTGAGAAGCGGGTACAGAAAGCTCGGGACGGCCGGCAGAAGGACGAGCTGCGGCGGGGCATCCGGGCCAATGCTGCCCAGCTGAATCAGATGATCCTGCGGCCCAGCAAGGACCGGTATGTGCAGCCCCACCTGATCCAGCAGGCGGCAGAGGTGGCAAAGCTGGCGGATATGACCCTGCTGAACGACCACGCCGTGGCCAGGCTGACGGCCCTGCGCACCAGCATCATGCAGTCGATGGGAGCCGAGAACAGCTCCAACGGCATCAGCGAGGACTGGAAGCTGAGCAAGGTGCCGGAGCTCATCGACGCGCTGCAGGCTGACCTGAATGCCAGCAAGCAGGCCCAGCTTGACCGGCTGAACCAGCAGCTGACAGAGGCCGAGGCACTGCCGGACAGCGAAAAGGCCGAGATGCTGCGTGACCGGCTGAGAAGGCGGATCCGGGAGACCGAGAACCGCACCTATCTGCCCATGACGGTGGACCAGATGCGGATGCTGAAAGCCATTACCACCAGCACACTGCATGTAATCCGGACGGCAAACAAGACCCTGAGCTTGCAGAAAGCCGAAGCGGTGGACAAGATCGCCAACGAGGCGGCTGCAGAGGTGCGCCAGAGCAAGGGCAACGATGGAAAGCTGCGGAGCGCCCTGACCAGGTACAACCTGGACATGCTGGGGGCTGGCCGTGTGTTCCGGATGCTGGGCGGCTACGCAAAGAACAGCCAGATGGAGAAGCTGGGCACCATGCTGAATGACGGCCAGCGGGAACAGACCCGGATCACTGTGGAGGGAACGAAGCTCTTTGACAATGTGACGGGCAAGGCGAACCTGAGACAGATGGAAAAATTCGCCGGTCCGGGCGCGGAGCTGGTGGACATTGGCCTGAAGGACAGCAAGGGTCGGGCTGCACCGTTGACCCACGCCCAGCTGTGCAGCCTGTACATGCACCTGCAGAACGCCGACAGCCGGGAGCACCTGCTGAACGGTGGCCTGACGATCCCGGATGCGGAGGAGTACAACAGGGGCGACATTGAGAAGGCTTACCAGAAAGGCCAGACCGTGAAGATCGGGATGCTGAAGGACAGCGCGGGAAACCCCATGGCCGACACCGTGATCCAGGCCGTGGAGAAGGCCATGACCGACTACGACCGGGCCTGGTGCGAGGACATGAAGAATTTCTTCGGCAGCTACACCACGAACCTGATCAACGAGACAAGCATGAAGCTGCTGGGTTACCAGCGGGCCACCGTGAAAAACTATTACCCCATTGCGGTGGACAAGACGGCGCTGGCGACCCAGATCGAGGGCGTGAAACTGGATGCCACCATTGAGGGCCGGGGCTTCCTGAAGAACCGTGTCAAGAGCCAGATGCCCATCCTGCTGGAGGAGTGCAGCAGCGTGGTGCAGCGGAGCCTGCGGGACACGGCAGCCTACGCCGGACTGGCGGCACCCATCCGGGATGTGCAGAAGGTGCTGAACAGTAGCATTGAGACCGAGGACGGCATCAAGATGCTGAAAAATGGTATCCTGAAAGAGCAGTGGGGCCAGAGCGCGACGAACTACATCGATGACCTGCTGACCGACCTGCAGACCACGCAAAGAAAGCGCTCGACCACAATGACCAAAGTGCTGGACAGGTTGCGCGGCAACTATGCGGGCGCGATCCTGACGCTGAACCCGGGCGTGGCCATTGCCCAGGCAGCATCTCTGCCAACGGCGGGCGCGGTACTGGGTGCGGATACCATGGCGGCGGTGGTGCCGTTTGTGAAGAACCTCTCCGGCAAGCAGCGGGCAGCGCTGGAACAGGAAATTGCCCAGCATGGGGATGTGCTGCTGCGATACCGACTGCGGGGAAGCCAGCGCGGTGAGCTTGCCAGCATTGGCGTGAGCCAGGGCGCGGCAGAAAAGGCCATGGACAAGCTGCCAAAGTGGGTGACCGGCTGGATCAACAGCATGGACGAGATCACGGTGGCGGCACTGTGGGAAGGCTCCAAGCGGTATGTGGAGCACCATACCAATGAGTTTGCAGAGGGTGCAGCCACGAAAGGAAGCGAAGCCTACTGGGAAGCCGTGAACAAGATGTATCAGCGGGTCATTGAGGAGACCCAGCCCAACTACACCACCATGCAGCGGGCGGGAATCCAGCGAAATCCGGATCAAATGACCAAGACCCTGACCATGTTCACGACCCAGCGTTTCCAGAACTACGGCATTATGGCCGATGCGGTGATGGACTACAACGCCCAGAAGGCACGGGACAAGGCTGCACACAGCAGCGAGACGGCAGAAGAAGTGAAGCGGGCCGGAAAGAACCTGAACCGGGCCATTGTGAGCCAGATCACCCAGACTGCTGTGTTTGCACTGATGAAGATCGGTGCGGACTTCCTGCTGCACCGGTGGGACAGAGAGCAGGACGAGAACGGAGATGTGACCGCAGCCAGCGTGAGTAAGCGATTCCTGAATCTGTACACGGAAAGCTTTGCGGGCAACTTCCTGTATGGCAGCGAGCTGTACAGCGCTGTGGGAAATGCAGTGAACGGTACGGATTACGATGTGGTGAGTGCAACCAACATCAGCGCTGTGAATGATCTTTTTGCAGCAGTAACGAAGTTTTCCAGCCTTGTCCGGCAGGACACCGGTGACATGACGGAGGAACAGCTGGAAGCGTATCACCAGAAACTGCGAAAGGCAGGCGTTAACCTGATGCAGTACGGGTTTGAAATTGCGGGTGTGCCTATGGGGAACGCCCGGAAAATGCTGGATGCCTTTGATGCCTATGTGGAAGATGCACGAGGCATTGCAAGCGGAAGCGGCTTTTCGTTCAGCTCGACCCCGACGAGCGCCACCGGGCAGTATGACCGGCTGTACAACGCCATTGCCGAGGGGGACACGGACAACGCCAGCGGTGCTATGGCGAAGCTGGAAGCCATGGGCAAGGACGAAAAGACCATTGCCAGCCAGCTGAAGAACCGGCTGAAGAAATACAGCCCGGAGGTGGAGCAGGCTGCACAGGCCCGGAACGAGGGAAAAGACAGCCAGCGCCAGGAGCTGACAAAGCAGCTTGTGCGGGAAATGTACGAGACCCTGGGCATCCGGGAGGGTGTGAAAGCTGACGCGGAAAAGCGGACATGGGTGATCGACCTTGTGACCGAAGCCATTGAAAGCAAGGCCGAGGAGCTGTACAAGGGCGGCACCGAGGGCAGCGTGTACGATGACCTGACTGAAGCGGTGGACACCGGCAGGACCAGCGACGTGCAGGATGAGATCCGGCGGCTGCGGACGGCGGGCAAGGAGGACGGCAGCATCAAGACGAAGATCACGGCGGCGGTGAAGGAAGAGTATCTGGCGGGCAACGACCACGACCGGGAGAAGCTGGAGAAGCTGCTGACGAGCCTGACCAAAGAGGACGGGACGGCTATGTATGAGGAAAAGAACTTTGCCCAGTGGGTGAAGGACGCGGCAAAGAAGGAGGAACAGGCAAAAAACAGCAAGGATGAGTGGGCAGGGGTGAGGTGAACCTCTCAGTCACGCTTTGCGTGACAGCTCCCCTAGTAGGGGAGCCAAGTTCACGTTGCTGCTCTTTTTGGGGGAGCCCTGCTTAGAAGAAAGGGAGACCGTTCACCCCGAACGGTCTCCCTTTTTTTGTATGTCCGGGGTAGTTGCACCCGGCGGGGCGTGATAGGATAGGGGCAGGAAGGGAGTGAAACTGTGAGCCAACTGGATATCAAGATCAGAAAGCTGCAGGACAACGGTTCGACGTTCCGGGCAAACATTGAGACGCTGTATCTGGGCGGTGTGCGGAGCGCCAAGGTGGACCGGCTGCACTTTGAAGTGCCGGAGGAGTGGAAGGCGTGCACCATCTCGCTGCATGTGAAGCGGCTGAGCGGCACCCTGCCGGACCCGCAGATCCTGGACGAGAACAACAGCGCACTGGTAGACCGGCGGTGGACACTGGAAAAAGAGGGCACCTGGATGCTGCTGGCCATCAACGACAGCGGCTACATTGCCATGACCAAGCCCGGCAAGTACACCTGCTATGACACCATCGACACCGACACGACCACCGAGAACATTACGCCGAGCATCTATGAACAGTTCGTGGCCGAGGTGACGAAGTACGCCAAGCAGGCGCTGGAGAGCATGAACGCGGCCAAGACCAGCGAGACAAACGCAAAAACATCCGAAACCAACGCGAAAGCCAGCGCGGACAAGGCGAAGGCAAGTGCTGACAGCATGGATTCAAGTGTGGCCACCTGCACCACAAAGGCCAAGGAGGCCGAAGCGAGTGCGGTAAGAGCCAAGACCAGCGAGACCAACGCAAAAACGTCGGAGACCAATGCCAAGGCCAGTGAGAATGCGGCAAAGACGAGTGAGACAAACGCCAAAGCCAGCGCTGACGCAGCCAAGAGCAGCGAGACCAAGTCCGCCGCCAGCGAGAAGAACGCCAAGACCAGTGAGACCGCCGCCAAGCGGGCCCTGCAGGACACGGAGACGGAGCACACCACCGCCTTGCAGGACATCACACGGGCCCGCACCACAGCCTTGAACGACGTGGCGGCCTCCACCAGGACGGCCACCGCTGCGGCAAACACTGCCGCCCAGCAGGCCACCGCCGCTGCGGGGAGCGCGTCCACCGCCGCCACCAAGGCCGGGGATGCATCCACCAGTGCGGGTGAGGCATCCACCAGCCGTCAGGCAGCAGAAAAGGCGCAGAAGGCCGCAGAGGATGCCGCAGCGCTTGCCGGGACACGGGCAGGCACGGATAAGACCCTGTCCGTGCCCGATGCACCGGCAGACGCAAAGACCGTGGGCGACAAGTTCAAGAGCATCAAGACCGACTGGAATTCCGTGACGGATAAGCCGGAGACGTTTCCACCGAGTGCGCATAACCACTCGAAATTGGAGTTCGAGAACAAGAATGAAGTGAATTTTGTTGGCATTCCAGAAAACAACACAGTCTACTGGGGATACCGAGACAACACCATTGATGAGTATCGGTTTAATGACGGTCGAGGAAGCGGCGCTTTTGCAAATGTCAGGGCCAAAAAATTCATTGGTTCGCTGGATGGTAATGCAGAGACCTCCTCAAAAACAACCGGCATAACCGACTATAATAGTTCATCCAGAACAATCCAAGTCGGCTATGCCGGCGACGGCCTTAATACGTCGAATCTGACGCACATTGCCGGTTATACGGATGACGGTACGAAGATCAAAGATGTTTCCAAGGATGTGCTGAAAAGCTGGCTCGGGGTCACCAACATCACATCCCAAACCAGTGACCCCGGTGCGGGAAGCAGCCTTGCAACCGGCTCTATCCTGCTGGTGTACGTATAAGGAGGAGAGAACATGGCGATTTATACCGGAATCGGCGGAAGTGCCAAATCGGTCTCCAAGATCTACATCGGCGTGGGCGGTACCGCAAGGCAGGTGCACAAGGGCTATATCGGCGTGGACGGCGTAGCCAAGAAGTTCTATGACGGCGGCAATCCCATCAGTTCCTTTGCATTGGGGACTGAATTTGGCATCTCAGACCCAAGCGGCAACAAGACCTACTGGTATAAGCTGATCCATAAGGGCGTTCCGGGCGGCGGGTTGTACGACAGCACGGCCAACGGTGCATGGCTCTGGAGAACAGACATTGCGGCATCCACTTCCATCAGTAACAATTACATCTACGGCTACGAAGGATGGGCACTGGACAACTGGTGCGTCAACTACCCGGGCGGAAATATCAAGTCCAGTGTGGCAAACCGCCTGATGACCGTGCATCTGCCCTACGTGAAGCAGTCGGATTACAGTTCGGCCAATGTTTCCTCCGGCTCAAACGGCCTTTCGAGAAAGTGCTTTCTGCTTTCCGCGGTCGAGATGGGTATTTACACCTGGCAGGGCATAGATGGCCTGATGGCGCAGGAGGGTGCAAAGCTGGACTACTTCGACTATACAACTGCTGCCACCGACAAGCGAAAAGCAGGCGACGAATACTGGACACGCTCCAAACGAACCCACAACGGCAACTATATGTACGCGTTTTATGCGGACGGAAGTTTCTGCAATGCAGGCTACAGAGAGGACTCGCACGGTCTGCGCCCCTGCATCGTACTGCCGCTGAATACGCTGGTGACAACGAGTACGGTCTTCTGGTTCGAACGTAACTATATTAACTGAGCACCCGGAAAGGAGAGTTCAAAATGGAAGAAACAGCGATCCGCCCCGGGTACACGGTACCGACCGAGACCGACGGTACCCCGGCAGATTACAGCGCGATCGAGGCTGCGGTGAACGCACACAACCAAAATGCACAGCCCGGGGAAGCTTACTGGGGCATCCGGCTATGCGGGGCGGAGTACGAGGTGTACGAATACGGGGAAGTGCCCCAGCCGCCGACCGCCGAAGAGCTGGCTGCACAGGAAGCGGCGCAGCAGAAGGCAGCGGCAAAACAGAAAGCCGTGGACACCCTGCCCGAAACACTGTCCGCCCTGCAAAGCGCCCAAACCGACACCGATAGCCTGGTGGTGGATCAGGAGTACCGGTTGACTATGCTGGAGCTGGGGGTTACGCCGGAGGCATAAGAGTCGAGTCAGCCCATTTGTATCGTTTCGCTTATTGGCCCGCTGAAAAAAGTGCTGATGAGCGATTTTTTTACATTAAGATGGCTCATGCAGAACGTGAGCAGAAAGGAATCAAAATGGAACTCTACAACACCTGTGCACGCCTGATCGAACGCGGCAAGACCAACGGGATGCAGCGGAAGCTGGATATCTTCTTTGCCAACGACCGCCTGACCGAAGAGGAGTACGAGAAGCTGTGCACCCAGCTGGCCGAGAAACTGAAGGAGCAGGGGAATGCTTGATGTCATCGACGTTTCCCGCTGGCAGGGAACCATTGACTGGAAAAAAGTCAAGGCCAGCGGCAAAGTAGGTGGCGTGATGATCCGTGCAGTTTCCACCAAGAGCGGGCAGCTCTATGTCGATCCGTGCTTTGAAGCGAACTATGCCGGGGCAAAATCTGTGGGTTTGCCAGTTGGCGTATATGCTTACACCGTTGCGGTAACGGAAGGCATGGCAAAGAAGGAGCTGAACCTGCTCAAGACATGCCTGGAAGGGAAGAGCTTTGAGCTACCCATTGCTATGGACGTGGAGGACCCCCATCTGAAAAGTCTGCCCGCAGCCGAGTTGACGAAACTTGTCAAAATGGAGCTCAGGGAGATCGAAAAGTGGGGGCTGTACGCGATCCTGTATACCTACTCGAACTTTGCCGACTACAACCTGAACATGTGGCAGCTGAATGACTTTGACCTATGGCTGGCGGACTACCGGAACAAGCGGCCGACCCGCAAGCACGGTATGTGGCAGTACAGCTCCAAGGGCAAGGTGGCTGGTGTGAGCGGCGTGGTGGACATGAACCATGTCTACAAGGATTACCCGAGTATCATTGCAAAAGCGGGTCTGACAAGCGTGAAGGGAGCGTGAATCCCACGGAAAGCTTTATCATGACCCATTTCAACGAGGTGGTCTCCCTGATCATCGCGGCGGCACTGGGATGGGCGGGGAAGGCGTTCTACGCCACCATCCAGGAGCAGAAGGCACTGAAAAAAGCGGTGAAGGCTCTGCTCCACGACAGACTCTATCAGAGCTGCCGGTACTACATCCAGCAAGGGTATGTTGACTCGGAAGGGCTGACCAATGTGGGGCTTGTATACGAGGCGTACCACGAACTGAAGGGCAACGGCACCGGCACGAACCTATATGAGCGGATGGAGGCACTGCCGCTGAGGGAAGATCACACAGCCTAAACAGGAGGACTTCAAAATGGAGAAATACACCAATGCAAGTGCTGCGACCTGGGCGAGAACCATCTGCCTGATCGTAGCACTGCTGAACAGTCTGCTGGCTTCGTTCAACAAGAGCCCGCTGCCCATCGACAACGAGCAGCTCCAGCAACTGGTCAGCACCCTTATCACCGTTGTGGTGGCCATTATCAACTGGTGGAAGAACAACTCCTTCACCAAGGAGGCCATCGAGGCAGACGAACTGTTTGCACGGCTGAGGGCGGAAAACAACGCCAGGAAGTAATCAAAATGGAGGAAAAGTCTATGGAAAAATATGGTGCCGCTGGGCATTGATATTTTCATGGACTTTTCTTTTTTGAGTTGTCGGATTTGAGCGATTTGTCGATGGATATATGCCCTGGCATCTGGTATAATAAGGGCACGATAAACAACTTGCGCCTATACCTGTGAAGAACGGAGAATACCTCACAACAATTAGGTAAATTTCCTATCCTAAAAACGGTACCACTGCCAGCCGGGTGGAGCGGGCCATCCGCCATGCCATTGAGGTGGCGTGGGACCGGGGCGATGTGGATACCCTCAACAGCTACTTCGGCTATACCATCCACAACCTGCGGGGCAAGCCCACCAACAGCGAATTCCTGTCTCTTATACACATCTCCGAGCCCACGAGACACTGAGCGATATCGTA
>ERZ1026993.407-NODE-407-length-13947-cov-4.250216_pt1 | contig 13947 bp, 9 predicted proteins | sample MGYA00519454_ERZ1026993 | MGnify/ENA primary metagenome ERZ1026993 (study PRJEB26926, sample SAMN06164552) | human gut metagenome | biome: ENVO:00009003; feature: ENVO:2100002; material: ENVO:00002003 | host: Homo sapiens | place: USA | collected 2012 ...
CAGTGTCTCGTGGGCTCGGAGATGTGTATAAGAGACAGATTGTAACCGGATGCTTTATACGCGGCAAAAACATCTTTTGTCTTAGCGTAATTGATTAGATGCTTCCGCAACACCGACACTTCCGACATCCGTGCCTCATCCGCCTTTACAGATTCCAGCAACGCATCGCATTTTTCAGAAATCCCATCTGCTTTTTCTTTCAGCTCTGCATAGCTCTTGATTCCATGCTCTTCCATGAACATCATAGCTTTTGCCATCTGCTTCAGATTAAAGACTTTTGCCCAGCGCGCATATCCCGCGCCTTTGCCTGCTTGCATTTTGGCACGGACATCAATAAGGAACGACAGCTCTGCCTTCTGATGCATCTGTGCCGACCTTGCGCTTGTGCGGGTTTTCTCTGCAAATTTGCTTTTGTGAACCGCATTTCCGGCAATCACTTTGCAGAGTTCTTCGACCGAATATCCTTTGCCAAGAGAGCGGAAACGAGCAAATCTGGCGTGGCCTTTTCCCCGCAGGGCAGGCTGTTTTCCATCTTTATACTCGTATCCGGCCTCCTGCAAAATTTCAATCAGTTCCCGAAAGTCTTTTGGATTTCTTGCCAATGCTGCATCAATGGCCTCGCAGATTTCATCCCGCTGCGATTTTTTCTCCGGGTATTCCGTTCTCTTCTGCCGCTCTCCATAGGGCTTCCGGATAATGACCGACAACCGGTGTTCCAGACAGACGATATCACTGAGCCTTGCCAGTGCAAGACCGGATAAGCGAAAATCTCGGAATTTTCTGGTGCTGTCTAATGTAGTCGAATTAAAAATAATGTGGTTATGAATGTGCGCACGATCAACATGGGTAGCCACGATAAATGCATGTTTTCCCTTTGTGAATCGCATGGCCGTCTCATATCCAACCTTGTTCGCCTCCTCCGGCGTGATTTCTCCGGGCTTAAAAGATTGCCGAATCTGATATGCAATCACATCATGCGCCTGGGTTCTACCGGTGATATGCTCATACTGCCGTTTGGAAAGCAGAAATTCTTCATCACAGGTCTTTGCGTCACAGGCATACGCGCTGATGTATTTTCCATCTTCCGTCTTTGCTGCATTCTCAGAATAATCAGTACGGTCAGCCAGGCACTGCGCTACCGTCTTTCCTTTATTGATATGCAGCGCAATTAGTCTTGTAGCCGCCATTTCTTATTCCTCCATCTAAAAAGAGCTACCCGAAGGCAGCTCTTACCAATCTACTATTCTCATTTTAACATCCGTTCCCGGTCATAAGCTCCCTGCAAATAAACGGCCTGCTTGATGATTTCTTCCATATCGAAATAGACACACATAATGCTTTCGTACAGCTTCCACACATTAGATTCGCTGCCGCCCACCATTTCCATCAGCTGGTCTTCCATCTTCGATTGCTCAGACTGTTTTTCCTGATAAGCAGTCTCTTCCACAAAATGATTCTCTCCATCTGTTTCCTCGTACCGTAAATCATAATAATCTTTCATAAACTGAATATCCATCTAATCCCTCCTGAACTCAAATTGTCAAAACATCCTCCACACACTCGCACAGCCGTTCCATCAGTTCCATGATGCCGCCCGCTCCAACCGCAGCTGCGAACAGTCCCATCTCAATCAGGGTCAGCAAGAACACATCCGTCCAGCTCGCCCGAACCACAGAATAAATGCCGCAGCCAAGAACGAAAAGCATAACCGGCGAAAGTACCCACAGGGATAGCTGCATCAGCAGATTCCAGATAAAGCACAGAAATCGCAGCAGAAACGCAACCGGCAGCAACAGGATTTTCAGCACCAGCTTCAACAAAAAACATACGATCTTCATGGATTTCACCCCTTCGTTTTTCTTTTCATCTTCATTTTATCGTACCCGCTTGTCAAACACCACGATGTCAACAGGAAGACCTGCAAAAAATATGTAATGACACAGACTGTTTCATCTGTGCCATGTGCAATAGAAATTCCGCACGTTTGCGCCGTCATCGAATACCAGAAAGCCTCTTTAAGATCAGCTTTTGCATCTCCCAGAGTTCATCCAGTCGCTTCTGCAAATCCCGGATATCCTCCGCATAGATGCTTCCGGATTCATTGGCTCGTTTTGCGTACTGGTTCAGGTTGTTGCTGCATCGGCGAAGAAGAGTGGATACCTGCGCCACATCCGACAAATCAAGATTCACGCAGTACCCGTCCATCGCCATTTTTCTTATATAGGCACCGGTATTGCGGATGCCAAATTCTTTCTGCTTTTCACGAATCCTCGCCAGCTCTTCCGGATTTACCCGGACGTTGATCCAGTGTTCCCGAACACTCATAGTGCCACCTCCTCATCATCTCGATGTGCCATCGGCGGAATGCGACCGGCACGGTCACGCAATTCTGCCAGGACAGACGGTTTTTCCGTTGTTTTCTCACGGTCAGGATCATCATTTCCACGGTCATCCATATTCAGCAGTGCGTCCAGTTCCGCCAGTCTTGCACTCTTTTCCGCCAGTTCTGCCTCCTGGGGGAACGGCTTTCCAAGCTCGGCCTGCGCCGCTTCCTGCTGGCTCCTGAGATTGTCCAACTGTTGTTCCGCCTTTTCCAGTCTTGCAGGAATCCCGGCAAGAGCATTGTCCAGACGCTGGATATTGCCCGCAGCACTGGTGCCGATGGGCACTCGGTGGGTCATCTCACCTTTCAGCAGCACCTGATACTCTTTCTGGAAGCTGTCAAACGTCAGCTCCATCTTGAAACCACGGTAGCTGCCAAGCGGCACCGGCTCCAGACTCTGATTGGCTTTACAGACCGCGAGGATTGCTTCACCGGCCTCAGCTTTTTCAGTAAATTGTGTGCCATTCACCTCCATACCGCAGAACCCCTCTTCCGGCAGCGGATGTGCCGCCACCGTCCGAATATCCGACTGAAAGCCCTTGATGAACCCTTGCGTTTTCTCAATCTCCGCAGGGAAATATTTCATCAATTTATCTTCCAATCGGTACTGCTGGCTCTGATGATCCGCCTTCAATACTTTCAGCCTTGCAACATCTACATCCAAGTCCATTTTCTCCTTGATTTGCGGGTCTCCGGCACAAAGTGCCTTGATCTCTGCATAGGAAAGAGCCTGCTCATCTACATCATCACAGGAACGTACCGGAGATTTGCTGGTCATGATCTGGCTGATAAATTTCTGCTTATTCTCCAGTGTCTGATAGAGGTAGGCATCAAAAGTTCCTTCCGTCACATACTGATAAACCTGCACTTCTTTGTTTCGGTTTCCCTGACGGATGATACGACCATTTCGCTGGGTCATGTCCGCAGGCCGCCAGCCCACATCCAGATGATGCACGGCCACCAGCCTGTCCTGCACGTTCGTGCCTGCACCCATCTTCTGTGTCGAACCTAACAATACCCGTACCTGTCCGGTACGCACTTTGGCAAACAAATCTTTCTTTTTTGCCTCAGTATCAGCATCATGGATAAATGCGATTTCTTCCTCCGGTACACCTGACTGGATGAGTTTAGCGCGGATATCCTCATAGACATTGAAGGTTCCATCGTTCTTCGGCGTGCTGAGGTCGCAGAACAGCAACTGGGTCAGCTTATCCGACTGTCCTTCCTCATAAATCCGAAGCACATTCCGCACACAGGCGTTGAGCTTGCTATTTGGGTCATCCGGCAGGAGCGGATTCATCAATCGCTGATCCAGTCCCAGCTTTCTGCCATCCGATGTGATTTTCAGCATGTTATCGACCGACGGGTCTACCACACCGGAATGCACAGCCGCCGCCCGTTCCGAAAGCTCCGCCACCATCGCCTGCTGATGCTCCGAAGGCTGCACCACCACGGTTTCAAATTTTGCCTCCGGCACCGGCAGATGTAGCTGATCGGAAGTCTTGATATCTGCCACTTCCTTGAACATATTCATCAGCTCCGGCAGGTTGAAGAATTTTGCAAATCTTGTTCTTGCCCGGTATCCGGTTCCTTCCGGTGCCAGCTCAATGGCTGTGGTGGTCTCACCAAAGGTAGAAGCCCAGCTGTCGAAATGGGTCAGCCCTTTCTGCTGCAACGTGCCGTACTGGAGATACCGCATCATGGTGTAAAGCTCCGTCATGCTGTTGCTAACCGGGGTGCCGGTCGCAAAAATGATGCCGCGCCCGCCTGTCAACTCGTCCATATATTGGCACTTCATAAACATATCCGAAGATTTCTGCGCTTCCGATGTGGACAAGCCTGCAACATTGCGCATTTTTGTGTAGAGGAACAGATTCTTAAAGGCATGTGCTTCGTCTACAAACAGTCGGTCTACGCCCAGCTGCTCAAAGGTAATCACATCGTCTTTTCGGTCGGTTGCCCGGAGTTTCTCCAATCTCGCCTCCAATCCTTTCCGGGTCTTTTCCATCTGTTTGATGGAAAAACGTTCGCCATTCTGGGATTTCATCTCAGCAATGGCGTTTTCGATTTCATCAATCTGGGCAGTCAAAATCCGCTCCTGCCGTTCTGCGGACACCGGAATTTTCTCAAACTGGGAATGCCCGATGATGACTGCATCGTAATCACCAGTAGCAATTCGTGCGCAGAACTTCTTTCTGCGGGCAGTTTCAAAGTCCTTTTTGCTTGCCACCAGCAATTTTGCACTCGGATACAGACGCAGAAACTCGTTTGCCCACTGAAGGGTCAAATGATTCGGAACGACAAACATGGATTTCTGGCACAGTCCCAGCCGTTTTGCCTCCAAAGCAGAAGCGGCCATCTCGAAAGTCTTACCGGCACCCACTTCGTGGGCCAGCAGCGTATTGCCGCCGTACAGCACATGAGCAATGGCATTCTGCTGGTGTTCCCGCAGCCGGATTTCCGGATTCATGCCGCCAAAGCGGATATGAGAACCATCATACTCACGGGGACGAGTGCTGTTGAACAGCTCGTTATACTTTTCCACAAGTTCCGCGCGGCGATAAGGGTCTTTCCACACCCAGTTCTGGAACGCATCCTTAATGGCCTGCTGTTTCTGCTGGGCGAGGGTGGTCTCCTTTTTATTCAGAACCCGCTTCTGCTTGCCGTCTGCATCCTCCACGGTATCGTAGATACGAATATCCCGCAGATTCAGCGTATCCTCCAGAATTCGGTAGGCATTGGCACGGCTGGTGCCGTAGGTCATATAGGCATGAACATCATTCCGGCTCGGTGTACTCTTGCCGGTAATCTGCCACTCTGCCGTCATGGGAGAGAATTTCACTTCAATATTTCTGCGCAGATAGAACGGCGGTTCAAAGGTTTCTTCCATAAACTGCTGGATATAATCCCGATTGACCCATGTGGCACCAAGGCGCACATCAATCTCCGAAGCATCCAGGTCTTTTGGCTGTGCCTTCTTCAAATATTCCGCGTTCACCGCAAAGGCAGGGTCAGAGGCCGCAGCCAACTCTGCCACGCGGAGCTTTTCCCGGACATTGCCGGACAGATATTCATCAGCTGTTACCCAGCCGGTTTCCTCGCTGCCCTGCGTCATCGGGTCTTTGAAAATGACACCATGCAGTTCCTGCTGGATTTTTTCAAATTCTCCCGGTGTACCTAAAAGCTCCGACATATAGGGCAAATCCACTTTGCCGCGCTCTCCGATGGAGATTGCCAGAGCCTCTGCCGGAGTATCTACGCTGGTAACAGCCCGTTCCGGTCGAATCGTCCGTTTGGTGAACATATCCGCCTTGGATTCCAGCCTGCCGTTTTCATCCACATTTTCCAGAGAGCAGAGCAGATAATAAGACGAATCTTCCGAAAAAGCCTGTGCATTTGCACGGGAGTTGATAAGTCCATACTGATCGGCGAATCGGTCATAGGCCACATTCAGTTCCCGCTGTTTCTGGGCAATCGCGTCCTCCGGGTAATCGTTCAGCTGGTAGTCGATCAATTCCTGCACAATGGTACGAAGTTCCACCATACCCTTGATCCTGCCGGTGACTGTCGCAGAAAGGTCAGCCTTTCGCATGATGCTGTTCTCGCGGAAATAAATATCCCCGTCCACCACTGCGTAGGAGAAGTTCTTTACATTTGGGTCTGCCGGAATGGTTTCGCCCTGCAAGGACAGTTCTTCCTCCGGTGCCAGCTCCTGCGCTTCATAGTGACCGCCGATATGCTGCACAGCCTCATGCAGCTGGTCTCCCAGATCTGCATCCGGAATCGGAATGACTGTACATTCTTCCTTGCCGTACTGGGTACTTTCTGTTGTAATCTCACCCAGCACCATTTCTGGATGATCAACGAAGTAGTTGTTGAGGGTTATGCCCTCCGATGTCAGCCCCAGATGCACCCAATCCGGTTCGATATCAATGGGATGGTCTCTCTTTTGCAGAAAAATGATATCCGACACTACATCTGTACCGGCATTGGCACGGAATGCGTTGTTGGGAAGTCGAATGGCTCCCAGCAGTTCTGCCCGCTGAGCCAGATACTTTCGCGCGTCCGGATTCTTGGAATCCATCGTATAGCGGCTGGTAACAAAGGCCACGATGCCACCGGGACGAACCTGATCCAATGCCTTGGCAAAGAAATAGTTGTGGATAGAAAAACCGAGTTTGTCATAGGGCTTATCGCTGACACGGTAGTTGCCAAATGGCACATTGCCCACGGCCAGATCATAGAAGTCGCGCCGGTCGGTGGTTTCAAAGCCTGCCACCTTGATTTCTGCCTGCGGATACAATTTCTGCGCAATGCGCCCGGTGATGGAATCAAGTTCCACGCCATACAACCTGCTTCCCATCATGGAATCCGGCAGCATACCGAAGAAGTTACCGACACCCATCGACGGTTCCAGAATATTGCCTTTCTCAAATCCCATACCATCCAATGCTTCATAGATTGCACGAATCACGGTAGGACTGGTGTAATGCGCATTCAGAGTCGAAGCCCTGGCTGCGGCATATTCTTCTTCCGTAAGAGCTGCCTTCAATTCCTTATATTCGCCTGCCCAAGCAGTTTTCTCTGCATCAAAGGCATCTGCCAGTCCACCCCAGCCGACATAATTGGCCAGCGTTTCCTGTTCCTCTGGTGTCGCATCTCTGTTCTGGTTTTCCAAGGCTTTCAGCGTGTAGATAGCATCCATGTTGGCACGGAATTTCTGTTTAGGACTGCCTTCGCCGAGGTGAAAGCTGTTGATGCGGTAGTTCTCCGCATGTTTTGCTTCATGCCCTGCCCGGAACGCTTCTTCTTTTCCAGGATTCAGATCAACCACCAGATTGTGCAGGTGAACATTTTCCTCATGTCCCAAAAGTCTTGCCAGATTTTCTTTGCTTTCCGAGCGGAAGATCGGATACACGGAATCCGGGTCCCGAAGCTCCACATCGAAAAGCCCGACTTTTTCAATCGTAAATGCCTTTCCGTCCAGATACAGCGTATCGCCAACACGATAATCCGGCTGCACCGGAGCTGCGGGTTCTGGCTGCACAGTCGCTGGCTCTTTTTCAGCTTCCATGTTCCTGCCGCGAATCCCCTGCAACGCTTCTGACGCACTCACATAATCGGCAAATGTCTGCACTTTTCCGTCCGAATATCCGTAATACTCTTCTTTGACATAATCCCAGATGGCAAACGCATCCTTAGAATCCGGGAAATTATCGCCGGTCATCGTGACTACAAATCGTTCATCCGGTGCATAGCCAGACTCTCTGGCAAGTTCTCTGGCGTGTTCCTGCATTTCCAGTACCAGAGGATCTGTCTCTGCTTGAGCCGGTTCCTGTGCTTCTTCGGATTCCACATCCGGGAATGGAATGTCCTGCTGCAAATTCTGCTTGCTCTGCTCAACATAGAGCCAGTCTTTTGCTTCTCGTTCCTGAACTTTTTTAATCAGTTGCTGGCGGTAAGTCTCTACCTCCCATTCACTGGTAAACTCTTCGCTAACACCATCCGGTTCCACATGAATGCCGTCCTGAATATCATCCCAGACCGCATAGCCATCGTCTGTCTCCATCACGGTAAAACGCTGGGGTGCCGCCAGTTCACTCCGGGCATAGACATCCGCAGCCGTATTCAGCATGTTGTCCACATGCTCATTTCCGGTATCGTAGTGTTCCGGTGGTGTTGGCGGAAATACATGGGCAGCAGTTGGCATAGGAAGCGGCGCGCCGTATTCCTGCTCCAGCTTCCGATACTCTTCCATTTCCAGCGCGGTCAGGTACTGATCATTTTCCACAAGCCGGTCTAACCGCTTATCCACCGCCGACCATGTGAGTCGCACTTCCCGGTCATGGTCATAATTGCGAAGCAGAATACCTCTTCCGTTATAATCGGCAAAACCGCGACTGCCATCCATAAAGGTATGGCTGTGGCCACCGAGACCGTATTCCGCTTTCAAGAATGCAGCTCGTTCTTTTGCGTCCCCTTGCTGCTGATACAGCGCATAAATACGGATCTTTCCGCCTTCAAAATTGGAGCCTGTCCGCAGCATCCGGTCGATTTCATCCTCAGAAATGACAAAAGCGGAGGGCTTTTCGCTCTCCGCTTCTTTGGCTGCATTTTCTGCCGCCGCATCAATTTTCTGAATCTGCTCTGCTTCGGACTGAAACAGACTCATGAAGTTTAACTGTTGATAAGTTCCGTCAGAATGACTTCCTCTGCCTGCGCTTTCAGCATGTTCATGTGCTGCACCCAGGCCATCTGGTTCAATTTCTTGTCCGGTGCCGGATTCGCTTTCAGAAGATCCGCCATCATCTGCTCCATCCGTGCGGTCGCGGTCTCCTGAATCTCCCACAGGTGCGGGTACAGCTTCTCGGTCAGGATCAGGTGATTGTACAGCAGCGTGTTGTTCTCCTGCAGAAACGCTCTGCGCATCCTCCCGTACTTGCCCAGGGGCTTCTGTTCCTGCACCGACAACTGGATGTCCGGAATCAGGTAATCGCCGTTCTTCGTGTAATTCAGCTCCATCATAGTTTTGGCTCCTTTCTGCCTGCTTATCTCTTTCATAGGTTCGGATCGTGCGTTCAATTTCCCGGAAGATCTGGCTGGACATTTCGCTGACCGCAGTTCCCAGCACATTGGCGGCAGCCTGCGTATTAAAATCAAAGATGTCCAGAAAATCCTCGTGCTCAAAATAGTCATCTGCATTGCCCACCGTCCGGGTAAAGACGGAATATGCGATGCTGACAGCGGCAGCTCTCTTAAAGGAAGCTCCGATGTTGAGTTCATCATATCCTTCCAGATAGGAATCTGCAACGATGTCACTGATCTGCCTGCGGTTTTCCTCCCAGTAATCCCTTGCAAGGCGTTCTGCCGCTTCCATGATATGATTTTCCAGAGACCCAGCACCGGCAGGAACATCAAATGCTGCATCCAGTGCGCGAATGATTGGCTGCTCATGCTCCGCATTCATTTTCCAGAGCTGTACCGGACGGGAATTTTTCCGTTCTCCGGTATCTGCCACATCAAATACATACCGCAGTTTCGGCTGCTCGCCGCGCATGTCCAAAAGAGCAATGCCCTTGGAGCCACGCTTCACATAGCGGTTCATCCGATCTTTCCAGAGATCGTACTCTGCACAGGCCGTCGCTTCTGGTCTCTGCTTATAGATCATCAGCTGCTCCGCAAAAGGATACTTATAAAGCCGTGCGGATGTGGTCAGAAACGCTGTCCACTGCTCTTTGCTACCAGTGATCTGTGCCGCAGCTTCCTGCGCCATCTGCATATAATAAGCCGTTTTCGTCATCATCTATTTTTTCCTCCTCTCCTTTATTCGTCTGGATACAAATCCAGTGCCTCATATTCTGCATCCGTCATCTCTGCCAGTTTCGCAAGCAGCGAGGCCGTCCACCTGCGCAGGTTTCTATCTCTGCCGGTCAGACTTTTCTGCATCATCTGAAGCTCTGCAATCAGCCCTGTCCGTGTGCCAGGGCTGTAAAGCATCATGAGCATCCATTCGTCATCCGTAAAACGCATTTATAACTCCTTTTCTTCGCAGCACCTACGAGGCGGCGCAGGCGGCACCGCCTCCTGCTTTTCCTTCAGCTGATCCAGAACCGATGCTTTCTCCGCCGGTTCTTCCTTCTTTCCGTTATTGATTACGCCGTCAATCATACCGTAATCGTCTTCCATTGCCATTTCTGCGGCTTTCAGATAATTCTCCGGTTTCAAAAATCTGGGCAGCTCCTGGAAGCCGATGGAATCCACATAGTGACAGCTTACAACACCATTCTGCCGTAAAGCCACGATGTCAGACACAGAAAGACTATGCCCAGTAAAATCATCAGGGCGGGAAACATTGAATTTCGCATACAGTTCCTCCAACATCGTATTCTGATCCTTGTAGGGAAGCAGCGGAGCCGTATAAACCACTTCATAATGGTCAATATCCGGTTCCAGCCCCATCCGTTCCAGTTCGCGCATAGACGAAAAGCGTTCATATACCGTATCCTCGATGCGGCGAAGCTGCAAAATCGCATACTGGTCGGTAGCACTGTCGAGAAATGCCATCATTCTTTCGTCCGGTGCCTGATTTCCATGCACTTCATCCCATTTTTCAATTCTTGCCATCGTTCATTTCTCCCTTCTCCATAAACGGCAGGCCGTTTTCCTTTGCTTCCTGTCGCTGCTGTTCCCGCCGCTTTTCACTGTACGGCGGTCGGATACCAACACAGCGTTTCGGAATCGTATAAGTGACCGACCCATGCTCCCGGTGCTCCAAAATAAACTGCTCCGGATACTGTTTTCGCAGTTCCCGAAGCTTCTTAATCAGGCGGCTGTCATGGGTATAAATGCTGGCGGTATCCAGTTCATTATCAAAATTGATGACTGTTTCCTGCTCTGCCTTCGTAAGCTTGTATTTCATCGCTCTGCCTCCTTCGCCTTGGCAGCTTTCACCTGCGTATCCGTTCTGAAAGACAAATCCGAGAGTTTACCCAGCACAGATTCCCGTCTACTGATTTCCGCTTCCTCTGCACGATCACAAAGTTCATCATAGTCAATCCGCGTCATGGTGCGGCCACCGAACCCATAATCCGAAAGAATCTGGTCTCTGGCTGCATTCATGCTGATTTCCGTGTTGTCAATCTGTCCACCGTCAATTTCCGTAAAGTCCTTATGATATAAGGTATAGTCGTAACCGTCCTCACAGGTCTGAATGGCAAGAAAGCCCTTGCTTCCCAAATCCCATGCACTGCGTTCTTCCGTAATCAGCGGCTCCGGGCGGCATGTACCACCGCCGCGTTCCAGCATTTCTGCCAGCTGACAGATGTGCAGAACATCATACCCCAGGCGCAGATGATATTCGTCCATATATTCGCAGCGAGCTGAGAACTTCCGGTTCGGATACTCGATCTCCACTGCACTGCCATCCGGAATTTTGAACCGATCCTCGTAGTTGCTGGTGATAAACCGGATATTTTTTGCATTCTCCAGCTCAGGATCAGCCTTTTTCATCTGCCAGAGAACCTTTCTGCCGCCGCGTACCTGCTCCAGCATCTCCGGAGCTACCGGCGCAACGGCAAGACCGTCAAGCTGGGGAATCTTCTGAAGTACTACCACCCTTGCGCTTTCTTCCAACGTAGAAGACGGCTGTTTATCCAACACATCCCAGCCAATGTGTCCCTCGGTGGTCTGCACCTTGCTGTCCATATCAAAACAATGGAATTCCACGCCGTCCTGCTTTTCCTGCAAGGAAAGCAGAGCGACATTATCCACCAGATAAGCTGCATTCATCATTTTCATGCTCATTTTTTACCTCCAAACTCCAGCTTAAATGCTGCTGCACCGTCCTCGCCGGTCTCTACATGAACGGTTGTGTCATAGTAACGATTGGACTTCCTGGAATAGCAATGGGTAAGCCGTGCTTTTCCACGATTTACCAGTTGCTTTGCCAGTTCCTCTGTCATCTGCTTTCCCAGTGTCTGAAAAAACCTGTTTTCCTTCCAGAGCGCAAATTTACAGCTCTTATCCCTGCAAAACCATCCTTTTGCCGTTTCGCAGACATCACTGCCGCAGGCGGGACAGGAACCAATGACCTTGCGTTCCGGCTGCATCAGCACATCGGCTCCTTTTACAGCCTCGTAGGTTTTAACAAGTCCGCTGACCATGCTGCTGATTTCGCCCATAAAGGCATCGCTGTCATACTCGCCGTGTTCTATTTTCAGCAGTTTTTCCTCCCAGTCTGCCGTCATGGATGGAGACTGAATCTGTTCCGGCACCACCGTCACCAGCGCATTTCCCTTGTCCGTAGAGCAAAGGTATCTCGTTTTCTTATCACCCCTACGCTCGATAAAGCCTTTCTGCACCAGTTTTTCGATGATGGCAGCGCGTGTAGCTGGTGTGCCGATGCCTTTTCGCTCTACACCAGCCGGAAATTCATCCGAGCTGGCACTCTCCATCGCTGAAAGCAGAAGATCTTCGGTAAATCTCTTAGGCGGGCTGGTCTTGCCCTCTTTCAGATCGACACCGGCAAGTTCCAGTGTCATGCCTTCCGAAAGCTCCGGAAGATCACCCGCCTCCGCATTCTTCTCAGCATCTTCAACCGGCTTTCCTGCATATTGCCTCCAGCCCATATCCGTGACTGTTTTGCCTTTCGTGCGGAACTTCTGACCGGCACACTCCGCTTCTACTATGGTTTCTGCATAGTGGCAGGGTGTTCCGACCGCACAAATCAGCCGCACCGCCAGCAGAGTAAGAATCGCTTGTTCTCCACTGGGAAGCGAGGAAATGTCATAACCCACCGCTGTTTTTGTAGGGATAATGGCATGGTGATCGGTGACTTTCTTAGAATTGATGACCTGCGCTGCATTCACCGGTGCCGGTACATCTGCCTGAATCTGAAAGCTCTGCTGGATCACAGAAACAAGTTCCAGCACCAGCGGTGCCATATCATCCGTCAGATACCGGCTGTCGGTACGGGGATATGTCACGAGTTTCTTCTCGTACAGAGCCTGTGTGTAATCCAGGGTCTGCTGGGCAGTGAATCCCAGCTGCCGATTTGCTTCTCTCTGAAGCGATGTCAGATCAAACAAGGCCGGGGGCTTCTCTGATTTTTCTTTCTGCTCTACCTTGGTAATGATGGCACTTCCTGCCTGGCAACACTCTGCCACCAGTTTTTCTGCTTCTGCTTTTTCTTTCATTCGCTCACCGCCCGCTTGAAAATCCCGAAATTTTAATTCTGCCGAGTAGAACGGCTCCGGCTTGAAAGCCCGGATTGCTGCATCCCGCATGACCACCATCGCAAGCGTTGGTGTCATCACGCGCCCCACATTCAGGGTCTGCCCATACAGGCATGAAAAAAGCCGGGTTGCGTTGATTCCGACAATCCAGTCGGCACGCTCCCGGCATAAAGCCGCCTCATATAAGGCATCATATTCTGTTCCCGGTCGGAGCTTCTGAAAGCCTTCCCGGATCGCACTGTCCTCCATCGAGGAAATCCAAAGTCGTTCCACCGGCTTTTTGCAGCCGCACTGATGGTAAACCAGCCGGAAAATCAGTTCTCCCTCACGCCCTGCATCGGTTGCACAGATCAGACTCTCCACATCTTTCCGCTGCATGAGCTTTTTCAGGATTCCGAACTGCTTTTTCGTGCTGGCAGATACCTGATACCGCCAATGATCCGGCAAAATCGGAAGATCATCATACCTCCACTTGGCATACTTTTCATCATAGGCTTCCGGCTGGGAAAGTTCCACCAGATGCCCCACACACCAGCTGACAAGGTAGCCATTGCCCTCCATATAACCGTCTCCGCGCTGATTTGCCCCGATCACCTTCGAGAGACTCATGGCAACCGAGGGCTTTTCCGCTAATACAAGCTTCATTCGATACTGCTCCTTTCGCAAAAAAATTAGCAGCCAGGCACCGAAGCGCATGACTGCTATGTAAGGAACGGTATTCTGTTTTAGGTCTACAAACTGGGGCTTTTATGATCTTGCCACAGCTTATCAGTCTATGCACGTCAACTATTGAAACCGCCGTGTACCGAACGGTACGCACGGTGGTGTGAG
>ERZ1026993.478-NODE-478-length-12937-cov-9.534467_pt1 | contig 12937 bp, 9 predicted proteins | sample MGYA00519454_ERZ1026993 | MGnify/ENA primary metagenome ERZ1026993 (study PRJEB26926, sample SAMN06164552) | human gut metagenome | biome: ENVO:00009003; feature: ENVO:2100002; material: ENVO:00002003 | host: Homo sapiens | place: USA | collected 2012 ...
TTATCATTGGTATGAAACTTCCAATGTATGCGACAAAGAGTACCTGGATCTATATTGTTATGGCATATCTGTTCCTTGCCTCTGTCATGCCGATGTGGCTGCTCATGGAGCCGCGTGATTACATGACCACTTTCATGCTGCTGGGCATGATCATTGGTGCGGTTGTCGGTGTCATTGCCGAGCATCCGACTATGAAGCTGAATGCATTTAGCGGATTTAATGTAGATGGCAGTTATCTGTTCCCTACCTTATTTGTAACGATTGCCTGTGGTGCGGTATCCGGATTCCACAGTCTGGTTTCTTCCGGAACATCATCAAAGACCATCAGTAATGAGAAAGATATGCCGATGGTCGGTTATGGTGCCATGGTGGTAGAGTCACTGCTCGGAGTCATTGCACTGGTTGTTGTTGGTGCGGTTGCCGTAAACGGAACAAAGCCGGAGGGTACTCCGTTTTCTATTTTCTCTGCTGGTGTTGCAGGATTTTTCGAAAAATTCGGTATTCCGGTACAGGTTGCTACCGTATTTATGACGATGTGTGTATCTGCACTGGCACTGACCTCTCTCGATTCTGTTGCACGGATCGGACGTATGTCGTTTCAGGAGTTGTTTTACGGGGATACTACTGACACTTCCAAGATGCCGGGCTGGCAGAAAGTTCTGACCAATAAATATTTTGCAACAATTATTACCTTATTCTTTGGTTATTTACTGACTCTTGGCGGATACAATAATATCTGGCCACTGTTTGGTTCTGCGAACCAGCTGCTTGCAGCACTTGTACTGATTGCACTTGCGGTATTCTTAAAGACAACCGGAAGAACCGGCTGGACACTTTACATACCGATGTTTGTTATGCTGGCAGTTACGTTTACCGCACTGATCCAGAAGACCATTGCACTGGTTTCCAATATTGCCGGTGGTCAGGCAACTTTCCTGGTAGACGGTCTGCAGTTTATCGTGGCTATTCTTCTGATGGTTCTCGGTGTGCTGGTTGCATTCAGCTGTCTGAAGAAACTGTTTACTGCAAAGAAGCAGGAAGCATAAGCTATTTGTTCTGTTTTCTCCATTCCCGAGGGGAAACACCATAAATATTTTTAAATGCACGGGAAAAATGAAGCTGATTTTCGTATCCGACGGCAGAGCCGATATCTGCGATGGACAGGGAAGTCAGCTTTAATAATTCCGTTGCCTTTACCATTCGGTAGTTCATAAGAAATTCCTGTGGGGAGCGACCGGTCGAGTTGCGGAAGATTTTTCCGAAATAACTCCGGTTGATGCCACATACCGCAGCGATATCTTCAATCGAAATAGTATTCTGAAAATTCTGTTCCATATAATTGATCGCTTCTTTTATATAATAATCACTCATGCGCCCACTGGAGATCAGCGTTGCTGACTTTGCCGACTGTAGCAGATAATCCAAAAACAGATACAGATGCCCGATCAGATGGAAGGAGGATTCCTGCGGATGATTGACGATATAAAGCATTTCATGGGCAAGTTTTTCCCGTAATTCTTTGGAATGGGAATGATAAACGGGCGCGTCTTTGCACAAATCTGTGACACTTAAAGCCTCTTTTACACGTAAGCCGTCAAATTCGATCCACATATATTCCCATGGAAGCTGTTCATCGGCAATGTAAGTATTGATCTGCCCCGGGAAAATCATAAATCCCTGTCCGCTTTTTACGGAATAGGTCTGTGTATCCCCTTTTGCATTGTCTGCCATAAGCGTTCCGGTTCCGGAAAGAACATAGTGAAACAGATAGTGGTTGCGTGTTGCAGGTCCGAAAGAATGACCGGGATCACACTGTTCGTATCCAAACTGATACATGCACAGATCAATAAAATTTTCATTTGGAAAAATATTAAAAAATGTATTACTCATAAAACACTCCGTATATACCAAAATGCGATATTAGTATCTATTATAGCACAAAATATTGCATTTGGGTATAAAATTAAAAAAATGTGGGTATTTAAGGACGCATAAAGGCATGTTATAATCAGATTATCAAAAAGGCAAGCGGATATATTTAAGAAAAGGAGAGAGGAATATGGCAAAAAGGAATATTTTCCGTGGTCTTGCGGCTGTGCTTGCACTCGGTATGTGTATGACAGGACTTGCTGGATGCGGAAACGAAAAAAGGGCGGATGGAAAAACGGAGATTGAAGTGGTTTCCTACAAACCGGAAGCAGTTAAGGCATTTGAAAAAATTGAAAAGCGGTTCAATGAAACACATGATGACATTCATTTGACGATTTCATCTCCAAATGAAGCAATGACCATTTTAAAGACACGTTTTATCCGGGAGGATTATCCGGATATCATCGCAATCGGAGGAGACATCAACTATTCCAACTTTTTAGATGCAGATCTGTTTGATGATATTTCCGATCTGGATGAAGTCCAGACCATAAAACAGGCATATCTGGATATGGATAAGGAACTGGAGTTTATTCCAAAGGATGGCACGTATGCACTTCCATATGTGGCAAACGCGGCAGGAATTTTATATAACAAAGATCTGTTTGAGGAAAATGGCTGGAAAGTTCCGACTACCTGGCAGGAATTTACCACATTGTGTGATGAAATAAAACAGAGCGGAACACTTCCGCTGTATCTGGGCTTTAAAGATACCTGGACTTGTCTGGCTCCGTGGAATGCGTTGGCAGTCGGACTTACCGATTCGGATACCTGCAATCAGGTAAATATGGGAAATACCACATTTTCCGATACGTATGGACCGGTAGCAGAAAAGATGCGTGCGCTTTTGGATTTCGCAGAAAAAAATCCGTATGCATATGGTTATAACGATGCCTGTACAGCATTTGCCCGCGGGGAATCTGCCATGTATCCGATCGGAAGCTATGCGATCCCGCAGATCAAATCGGTCAATCCGGATATGAATATCGGCTCTTTTACATTTCCTGCAAATGATGAGGAATCAGACAATGTATTAAATTCAGGAATTGATTTACAGTTTTCTGTGATGAAAGCATGCAAAAACAAAGAAGCAGCATATGAAGTTTTAAAATATCTGTATGACGATGAAACCATTCAGATTTATCTGGATGATCAGGGTGGAATTGCCTGCAAGGATGGGGATTTTGCAATTCCGGAAACACTTAAGGATATGCGTCCTTACATTGAAAATAACCGCATGGCAGATTATCAGGATCACCATTATCCGAGTGAGATGAGTGTGGATGCCATGATCCAGACGTTCCTGCTGGATACAAGCGATAATGCACAGGAAAAGTTTTTGAAAAAATTTGATTCCGACTGGAAGCGCTATAACCGGGATCTGATTCGGAAAGTACAGGATTATCAGAAAGAACAGGAGGATGCACAATGAAAAAGAAAATGTCAAACAGGGACAAAACATTCTGGGCGGTTGTTATACCGGTTGTGATCTTATTTTTTGCATTCAATACACTTCCAATGATCAAAGGTGTGATTTACAGCTTTACCAATTATAAAGGATATGGAACGTACGATTATGTCGGGTTCCGGAACTATGCAGATCTGTTTACGGATTCCCGCGTGGGAAAAAGCTATGTGTTTACGTTTAAATATGCACTGGCAGGAACGATACTGGTAAATGTGCTGAGTCTGATCATGGCAGTTGGATTAAACAGTAAGATCCGTTGCAAAAGTGCACTGCGCGGTATTTATTTTGTACCGAATATTTTAGGAGGACTTGTCATCGGTTATATTTTTAGTTTTATTTTTACTTACATTCTTCCAACTGTGGGAAATGTGTTCCATATTGGATTTTTACAGAACAGTATTCTTGCAAGTGAAAAATACGCGTGGATTGGTGTGCTGATTGTTGGTGTATGGCAGGCAGTTGCCATGAATACCATTATTTATATTTCCGGTCTGCAGACCGTCCCGGAGGAAGTTTACGAGGCGAGTATGCTTGATGGAGCAAGTAAATGGAAACAGTTCTGGAAAGTAACATTTCCACTGGTTATGCCGTTTGTAACAATCAATCTGGTATTGAGCACAAAGAATTTTCTCATGGTATTCGACCAGATCATGTCTTTGACCAAGGGAGGTCCGGCACAGAGCACCGAATCGATCTCTTACCTGATTTATAAAAATGGTATGGATGGCGGACAGTTTGGATTCCAGAGTGCAAATGCAGTTATTTTCTTTATTGTGATTGTGGCAATTTCACTTTTCCAGATGACAGTCATGAATAAGAAGGAGGAGCAGTTATGATGAAAGAAAAACAGAAAACAAACCGGGTACTTACGATTGTTCTGATTTTGGGGACGGTTACCGTATTTTTTCCACTGTATATGGCAGCGATCATTGCGTTTAAGAAACCAAGTGAGATGACAAACGATGTGGCGGGTGCACTTTCTTTCCCGAAACAATGGAGTTTTGAAAACTTCCGTCAGGCAATGGAAGTGACCGATTTCTGGCGTTCTCTTGGAAACAGTTTACTGATCACTATGGTAACGATCGTACTGGCAATTCTGATCCACTCGATTGCAGGCTATGTGATCGGGCGGGGCATGGCAAGAAGAAAAAGTTTCCGTTTTATCTATCTGTATATTGTCAGTGGTATGTTTGTTCCATTTTCCATCTTAATGATGCCTCTGGTAAAACAGACGGCACACATGGGACTTGGAAACCGTGCCGGTGTCATCGTGTTGTATCTGGTATTTTACATGCCAATGAATGTCCTGCTTTACAGTGGATATTTAAAAAATATTCCGGAAGCACTCGAAGAAGCAGCAGATATTGATGGGGCAAGTACCTGGACGACTTACTGGAGAGTGGTATTCCCGATGATGAAACCGATGCATGCGACGGTTGCGATTCTGACAGCCCTTGGAACATGGAACGATGTTATGACACCGCTTGTGATCATGTCCGGAACCGGACAGAATACGCTGCCGCTTGCACAGCTTAACTTCCAGACACAGTTTGGAACCAATTACAATCTGGCGTTTGCCTCCTATATTCTGGCACTGATCCCGATCCTGATCTTTTATATGATCTGTCAGAAACAGATTTTGAATGGTGTGGCAAACGGTGCAGTCAAAGGATAAAGAATAAACGAGGTGACTTCTATGGCAATTATATACAATCCAAATAAAAAAATATTTACCCTGCATACGGCGCATACAACTTATCAGATGCAGGTTGATCCACTGGGATATCTGCTGCATCTGTACTATGGGGAAAAAACAAACAGTTCCATGGACTATGTCCTAACCTATGCAGACCGCGGATTTTCCGGAAATCCTTATGCAGCGGGCATGGACCGCACCTATTCGCTGGATGCGCTGCCACAGGAATATCCGTCCCTTGGCACCGGAGATTACCGCAATATCGCGCTGAATATCAAAAATGAAAAAGGGGTGGAAAGTGCGGATCTGCTTTTTAAGAGCTATGAGATCCGAAGCGGCAAGTATCAGTTACAGGGACTTCCGGCTGTCTGGGCAGATGAAAACGAAGCACAGACACTGGAAATAGTCCTTGCAGATGAAAACGCACAGGTTGAAGTGCATCTGCTGTATGGTGTTCTGGAAGAAAATGATGTCATTACAAGGAGTGTCCGGATTAAAAATATGGGAACCGGACAGATTACGATCGAAAAGGCAGCGGCAGCCTGTCTGGATTTTGTACAGGGAGATTTTGATGTCCTGCGGTTTTATGGAAAGCATGCCATGGAGCGCAATCTGGAGCGCACCCCGCTGGGACATGGAACGATTGCGTTTGGCAGCCGCAGGGGAACATCCAGCCATCAGTATAATCCGGCAGTAATTCTGGCAGAAAAAGGGACAACAGAGACGGCAGGCAGCTGCTATGGCATGCTGTTTGTATACAGCGGCAATTTCTCCTGTGAGGCGGAAAAAGACCAGTTCAACCAGACGCGCCTGCTTCTTGGATTAAATGAAGAACTGTTTTCCTACCCGCTCGCGGCTGGAGAAACCTTTACGGTGCCGGAAGTCATTTTATCCTATTCGGCAGATGGATTGTCTGCATTGTCGCAGCAGTATCATAACTGCATCCGCAACCATGTGTGCCGCAGCAAATATGTCCATATGCAGCGTCCGGTGCTGATCAACAGCTGGGAGGCAGCCTATTTCGATTTTACGGGAGATACGATTGTGGATCTGGCAAAAGAAGCCGCTTCCCTTGGAATTGATATGGTAGTAATGGATGACGGCTGGTTCGGGAAAAGAAATGATGACAATTCTTCCCTTGGGGACTGGCAGGTCAACGAAAAGAAACTGGGGGGCAGTTTGGCAGATCTTATTACCCGTGTGCATGAGCAGGGCGTGAAATTTGGCATCTGGATTGAGCCGGAGATGGTCAATGAAGACAGTGATCTGTACCGGGCGCATCCGGATTGGGCAATCCGGATTCCCGGGAAAAAGCCGGTGCGCTCGAGAAACCAGCTACTGCTTGATTTTTCCAGAAAAGAAGTGCGCGACTGTGTATTTGACCAGATCTGTGCCGTGCTCGATCAGGGAAAAATTGATTATGTCAAGTGGGATATGAACCGCAGCATGGCAGATGTTTATGCCGGAAATCTTTCCTATGATTATGTGCTTGGTGTCTATGATTTCATGGAGCGTTTGTGCAGCCGCTATCCGGATCTTCTGCTGGAGGGATGCAGCGGTGGCGGCGGCAGGTTTGACGCAGGAATGCTTTATTATTCCCCACAGATCTGGTGCAGCGACAATACCGATGCGATCAACCGCACAAGAATCCAGTACGGAACTTCGTTTTTCTATCCGGTTTCCGCGATGGGGGCGCATGTTTCGGCGGTGCCAAATCACCAGACCGGACGGGTGACAAGTTTCCATACCCGTGGGGTGACGGCGATGGCGGGAACTTTCGGTTACGAATTAAACCCGGCACTTTTATCCGAAGAGGAAAAACAGCAGATCCGGGAGCAGATCAAAACGTACAAGAAGTATGAAACGCTCATTAACGAGGGAACGTACTGGCGGCTGTCGGATCCGTTTACGGATGAAATTGCGGCATGGATGTCCGTCTCAGAGCAACAGGATCATGCACTGGTAAGCGTAGTGCGTCTTATGGCAGAGGCAAATCAGGCGACCGTTTATGTCCGCCTGCGTGGGTTAAAACCGGATGCCGTGTATCTGGAAGAACAGAGCGGCAGGCAGTATTCCGGTGCAGCACTGATGCATGCGGGAATTCCGCTTCCGCCGTTTACCAGAGAATATGAGGCATATCAGTTTGCTTTTACAGAACTGAAAGAGGCTGGAACATTATATGAAAAAGTGCAGAAATGGCGTGACAAGAATGCCAAAAATCGAGTGGTCATCAGCCTTTACGGTGGCTCCGGTTCCGGAAAAACAACACTCGCAACGGCATTGCAGCAGTACTTTTTAAATGACGGAACGGGTTGTTATCTGCTCTCGGGCGATGATTATCCACACCGGATTCCAAAACGCAACGATGAAGAACGGATGCGTGTGTATAAAGAGGCAGGGGAAGACGGACTGCGTGGATATCTCGGGACAAAGAAAGAGATTGACTTCGACCGGATCAATGAAGTGCTTGCGGCATTTCATGAGGGAAAAGATACGATCACATTGCGGCATATGGGACGGGAAGATGGCGAGATTTCATCGGAAGAAACCGATTTTTCCGGAATATCTGTATTACTTCTGGAGTGGACACACGGAGGCAGTGACGATTTACATGGTGTGGATCTGCCCGTCTTTCTGGAAAGTTCCCCGGAGGAGACAAAGGAGCGGCGTATCCGCAGAAACCGCGATGAGAATGCCGCAAGCCCGTTTATCTGCCGCGTGGTAGAACTGGAACAGGAAAAACTTGAAGTGCAGCGCAAAAATGCAGGATTAATCGTGGGAAAGGACGGAAGAGTTTATGAACCATAAACCGATGCTCAATGCATATCCCGACAGCCTTGGAGGAAATCTGGGAGATATTGTAACATTGCTAAAAACTGAGGCAATGCAGGATGTATTTTCTTCCTTTTACATTCTGCCGAGTCTGTATCATTCCGATCTCGACCGGGGATTTTCCGTGATCGACTATGACCTGAATGAGCAGCTTGCCGACCGGGAAGACCTTGACCAGTTAAAGAATATGGGGATTGACCTGAAACTGGATTTTATTTTAAACCATGCTTCCGCACAGTCCCCACAGTTTCAGGATCTTGTGGAAAAAGGGGAGGCTTCTGCGTACCGCGATTTTTTCATCGACTGGAACCGCTTCTGGGAAGGGCATGGAACCATGACGGAGGAAGGCTATATCCAGCCGGAGGAAAGCTGCCTGAAGCAGATGTTTTTCCGCAAACCCGGGCTGCCGATCCTGATGGTGGAATTTCCGGATGGGAAAAAGGTGCCGTACTGGAATACCTTTTATCAGGAAGTGCATGGCAGACACTATCTTGGACAGATGGATGTAAACATCCAGTCGCCAAAGGTGTGGGAGTTTTATCGTGAAACACTGGAGAAAATAGCTTCTTACGGAGCGGCGATCGTGCGGCTGGATGCCTTTGCCTATGCGCCGAAGACACCGGGAAAGAAAAACTTCCTCAATGATCCGGAGACATGGGAACTTTTACAGAAGATTCATGCGCTGGCAGAACCTTTGGGACTTACGCTTTTGCCGGAGATCCACGCAGCGTATGACGAAAAAATATACCAGACGCTTGCAGAAAAAGGCTATGCGACCTACGACTTTTTCCTGCCGGGACTGGTCATTGATGCGATTGAGAACAGGCGCGGAACATACCTTGCGGCATGGGCGAAGGAAATTGTGGAAAAGAAGATCTCCACGGTCAACATGCTTGGCTGTCACGACGGTATCCCGCTTCTGGATTTAAAGGGACTGCTTCCAAAAGAGGAGATCCAGTCGTTAATTGACCGGATTGTATCCCGTGGGGGCATGGTCAAAAATTTACATGGACAAAAGAATCTGTATTATCAGGTAAATGCCACGTACTACAGTGCATTGGGAGAGTCGGATGAAAAAATGCTTCTGGCGCGGGCCATCCAGATGTTTATGCCGGGCAAACCGCAAATCTGGTATCTGGATCTGTTTGCCGGAAAAAATGACCATGAAGCGGTGCAGCGTGCAGGGGAATCCGGACATAAGGAAATCAACCGGACAAATCTTTCCGTTGATCAGATCGCGGAAGGACTGAAAAAAGATGTGGTTCAAAAACAGCTTGCGCTAATCCGTATGAGAAATACCCATAAGGCATTTTCGGAAGGTGCAGAGGTGACAATCTCCGGAGAGGAGAGTTCTCTGGAAATCCGCTGGGAATATGACGGGGCATATGCCGAATTGTATGTAAATTTTGAAGAGGGGACTTATACAATAGAAAGTAATTGAGAACAGAACAATATTACATGTAAAAAATAACATGAAAGCAGGAAGGAGATGCAGGAATACCGGTATCTCCTTCTTATGGGTTTAAATCCATAAGCTCATTGCCATGTTCCCGTAACCATTTGCGGGAAACCTTATAGTCTGGAAGCACACGCTCCACCTGTGCCCAGAAGCGTGGTGAATGGTTCATCTCCAGCCGGTGGCACAGCTCATGGACAACCACGTAATCCAGCACTTCCGGCGGTGCTTTCATCAGCAGGCAGTTAAAGTTAAGATTGCCCTTTGCACTGCAGCTTCCCCAGCGTGTACGCTGGTTTCGTATGGTGATCCTGCCATAGGTCACGCCGACAACCGGGGCATAAAACCGTACCCGTTCCGGAATTACGCGCAGTGCTTCATCTGCAAGCATCTGCAATTCCCCAGGATTTAAAGGTGCGGCTTTCGGGCGTGCAGCTTCCAATTTTTGTTTTTGTTCCATTTCCCGGAGATGGGCATACAGCCAGTCTGATTTTTCATCGACAAATTTACGGATTTGCCAGTCTGCCATCCAGTAAGGTGCCCTTACCAGAACCGATAAATCCGGACGGATTTCCAGTGCAACGGTTTTTCTTTTGCTTCGGATTATTCGAATCTGTGCTTTTTCCATTTCATTTCCATTTCCAACAATATATGTAAAACAGATGTTTTGTGCTATGTCATCATTGTACCATCATTTTATTGGAATGCAAAGGGGACAAACCAGGGGGGGAGTTCTGAGTGTGGAAAAAGATAAAATTCGCATATTTTCGACAGAAACATTGCAGTGGGAGGAAAAAAGGCGTATGATAAAAATAGTATTTTAAAGCGGAATAAAGAAAGGAACAGAGAAAATGGAAGGACGAAAAAAAATGGAAGAGTTTTACCGAAAACTGAAGGTAGGAATGAAGTTGAAGTATGCATTTACTACAGTCATTGTAACGTTTGCTGTTGCTATGGTTGTTTCGCTTGTTTCCATTGTAATGATGAATGTGGATACTTATAAGTTTTACAGGGAAGCATATGCAAACAGCACATTGCAGATGGAAATCCGTAAAGATATACAGCTTGTGGGAAAATATATTTTGTGGTCGATGACAACCGATGATACAGGTTCCACACAGAGTTATCTTAATTCGGCACAGAAGTATGCAGATCAGGTTGGAAAAAATGTTACCACACTGAAGAAGTCTTTTCATGATAAAAAGAAAGTTGCGGAATTAAAAGATGCGATAGAAGAACTGAAAAAACAGCGGGTAGCGCTCATGGAACTGGCGCAGCAGAATAAAAATGACGAAGCTCTGGCACTGTTTAATTCCGATTATAATGATGCAACAGAGAAACTTCAGGATATATTGGTTGATATCGGAAAAGTGGCATCCGCAGAGGCAAAGAGTCAGTATACATCTGCCAGGGTAACGGGAATTGTGAGCATTATTCTGATGATTCTCATAGGAACAGGAGCAGTGGCTTTCTCCACTGTCATCCGGACCACCATTACCGGAATTATGCTAAAGCCAATTCAGGAACTGGAAGGTGCAGCTGAGAAACTGAAAGCAGGACAGCTTGATGTGGAAATAAATTATGAATCTCCAGACGAACTCGGAAAACTTGCTGGTAATTTCCGGCAGGCATGCAAAACTCTGGAGGTGATTGTGCAGGATACCAGTTATCTTCTGGGAGAAATGGCAGAAGGAAATTTCAATGTATCCAGTAATAATGCACAGATTTATATTGGAAATTTCAGACAGCAGTATGAGTCCATAAGCAAATTAAAACATGAACTGAGTGATACCCTGACACAGATTAATGAAGCATCTGAGCAGGTTGCATCCGGTTCCGGGCAGCTGGCAGGCGGGGCACAGGCTTTGGCAGAAGGTGCCACCGATCAGGCAGGTGCAGTAGAAGAACTGACAGCAACGGTAGAGAGTGTCAGCGGAATTGCAGAATCCAGCGCAGAGAGCGCTTCCGGGGCTTACCAGATGGTACGCACTGCCGTAGAACAGGCAGATCAAAGCAGAGAAGAATTACAGGCATTGACCAATGCCATGGAGCGGATCAGCAGTACCTCACAGGAAATCCAAAACATCATCGGTTCCATCGAGGAGATTGCAAGTCAGACCAACCTGTTGTCCCTGAATGCTTCCATTGAGGCAGCACGTGCCGGGGAAGCCGGAAAAGGTTTTGCGGTTGTGGCAGATCAGATCGGAAAACTGGCGGGTGACAGTGCACAGGCGGCAGTCAATACTCGCGATCTGATTGAAAAATCTCTGCAGGAAATTGAAAACGGAAACCAGATTACAGAAAAGACGGTTGCTGCATTAAATAAGATTCTTGAATCCATGAATGATTTTGCGAATGCGGTAAAGGGCGCCAGCGAGAGTTCTACCGAGCAGGCAAATATGTTAAAGCAGATCGAGCAGGGAATCGAGCAGATTTCCAGTGTCGTACAGAGCAACTCCGCAGCTGCAGAAGAAACTTCTGCGACAAGCCAGGAGCTTTCCGCACAGTCGGAAGGACTGAAGAATCTGGTTGGCAGGTTTAAGCTGGCAGAGTAGGAGAACATAATAAAAAGGAATCCTGTCCGGAAAGATATCCGGACAGGGTTCCTTTTTTTTGTAACCTTTCCGATTTTTCGTTTGTATTATTAGTGAAAGGCCTTTGAAAATGAAACATAAAGGAGCGGCTCATGAGACAATCCGTACAGGGTAAACGCATTTTTCCGGGTGGTCAGAATTCCTTCGTCCCGCATTTTGCCAAGCTCTTTGGAAAGCGCACTGCGGTCGACATTCAGATAGTCCGCCAGCCCCTGCCGGTCAAACGGAATCTTAAAATGATTGCTGCCGGCTTTTGCCGCCTGGTTTGACAGATAGACAAGCAGCCGCCCGCGGATCGTTTTCGGGGTTGTACAGAAAATCCGCTGGGAGAGCGCGAGATTTTTGCGCAGGGAGATCTGTAGCAGATTCCGGATAAATTTTGGCTGCCAGGTGCTTGCGGGATGCGGCGTGTGGACGAGAATATCCAGATTCCAGAATAGAATATCGGTCTGGTGGGCAGCAACCGCATCGACCATCAGTGTTTCGCGGGAAAATGCATAAGTTTCCCCGAAAACCTGTCCGGCACCGATGTTGCTCAAAATGCTTTTGCTGCCCCACAGGTCGAGATTTTCAATATTAACGCTTCCGGACAGCACCAGCCCGATCTCGTGCGTGGTGCATCCGGCAGACAAAATCACTTCATTTTTTTCAAAATGTTTCTGGCGCATACCGCCCAGAGCGAGCATTTCTTTATATTCTGATTCTTCCATGCCAAGGCACAGGGGATTTTTTAAATAGATCATGGGTTTCTCCTGATGTTATTTGATAAAATAAGTATATGCAAATTTGTGTCACAGGGCAAGAAAAAGTGAACCGCCCAATGGAGATTCTACTGTGAAAAATGAGGATGGAACGTATACATATATCGTGTATTGTCCTGTGAACATGAAATAAGAACAATAAATAATAATGAAAATTATAAAGAAAATAATACATCTGTCTCTTATACACATCTCCGAGCC
>ERZ1026993.493-NODE-493-length-12721-cov-4.637770_pt1 | contig 12721 bp, 10 predicted proteins | sample MGYA00519454_ERZ1026993 | MGnify/ENA primary metagenome ERZ1026993 (study PRJEB26926, sample SAMN06164552) | human gut metagenome | biome: ENVO:00009003; feature: ENVO:2100002; material: ENVO:00002003 | host: Homo sapiens | place: USA | collected 2012 ...
AGATCGCTCAGTGTCTCGTGGGCTCGGAGATGTGTATAAGAGACAGACCCAGAACGGTGCAGCTATGTCCGTTGGACGTATCTCTACTTTCCTGGACATCTATATTGAGAGAGACTTAAAGGAAGGCACCCTGACCGAGAAAGAAGCTCAGGAGCTGATCGACCATATGACCATGAAGTTCCGTATGGTTAAGTTCGCTCGTATTCCTTCTTACAACCAGCTGTTCTCCGGTGACCCCGTATGGGCTACTCTGGAAGTTGGTGGTATCGGCATGGACGGCCGTCATATGGTTACCAAGAACGACTATCGTTTCCTGCATACTCTGGAGAACATGGGACCCAGCCCCGAGCCGAACCTGACCGTTCTGTACTCCAGCGCTTTGCCTGATAACTTTAAGAAGTACGCAGCTAAGATTTCTGTGAATACTTCTTCCATCCAGTACGAGAACGATGACGTTATGAAGCCTATCTGGGGTGATGACTACAGCATCTGCTGCTGCGTATCCGCTACTCAGACCGGTAAGGAGATCCAGTTCTTCGGTGCTCGTGCTAACCTGGCTAAGTGCTTACTGTACGCTATCAACGGTGGTAAGGATGAGAAGCATCTGGACAAGGACGGCAAACATATGCAGTGTGGTCCTGAAATCGCTCCTATCACTTCCGAGTACCTTGATTTCGATGAAGTTATGCATAAATACGACATCATGCTTGACTGGTGTGCATCTCTGTATGTTAACATCCTGAACCTGATCCACTACATGCATGATAAATACTACTACGAAGCAGCTGAGATGGCTTTGATCGATACCGATGTAAGAAGAACCTTCGCAACCGGTATTGCAGGTCTGTCTCACGTAGCTGACTCCCTGTCCGCTATCAAGTATGCTAAGGTTAAGGTTATCCGTGATGACCAGGGTTGTGCTGTAGACTTCAAGATCGAAGGCGACTTCCCTAAGTACGGTAACGATGATCCCAGAGCTGATGAATTCGCTGTATGGCTGCTGAAGACCTTCATGGAGAAGATCAAGAAGAACCACACCTACAGAAATTCTGAGCCTACCACTTCCGTACTGACCATTACCTCTAACGTTGTATATGGTAAGGCTACCGGTGCTCTGCCCGATGGTAGAGCAGCTTACACACCGTTCGCTCCCGGTGCATCACCTTCCTACGGTGCTGAGAAGAGTGGTCTGCTGGCTTCTCTGAACTCTGTAGCTAAGCTGCCTTATGAGTATGCTCTGGATGGTATCTCCAATACCCAGACCATGGCTCCTTCCGCTCTTGGTCACAACCTTGACGAGCAGAAAGAAACTCTGGTACGTGTAATGGATGGTTACTTCGATCGTGGTGCTCATCACCTCAACGTTAACGTATTCGGTACCGAGAAGCTGTTAGATGCACAGGCTCATCCTGAGAAGCCTGAGTACGCTAATTTCACCATCCGTGTATCCGGTTATGCTGTTAAGTTCATCAGCCTGACCAAGGAGCAGCAGGATGACGTTATCGCAAGAACCTGCCATAAGAGTCTGTAATTCTTACAGGTTTTGAGATAATTGATGTATATGGGGCCGGGCAGTATTGTCCGGCTCCTTTTTGGTAAAACTATTCAGAGAACCACCACCCCTCAGCTGCCTGCACGGCAGAGAATGGAGATTATTACAATGATCAAAGGCAGAATTCACTCATTAGAATCCTTCGGCGCAGTAGACGGACCCGGAATCCGCTATCTTATTTTCCTCAAGGGCTGCAATATGCGTTGTCAATATTGCCACAACGTAGATACCTGGAATCCCGACACTGACAATCTGATGACAGCAGATGAGCTTCTGGATAAAGCAGAGCGTTTCCGCAGCTACTGGGGCAAAGAAGGCGGCATCACCGTCAGCGGCGGCGAGCCGCTGCGGCAGATGGACTTCTTGACAAAATTCTTCCAGCTGGCGCGCGCCAAGGGGGTGCACACCGCGCTGGACACGGCCGGTCAGCCGTTCCAGCCCGATGACCCCGCCTACCTGGCCGCCTTCGATACCCTGATGGCTTCCACCAGTCTGGTGATCCTGGATCTCAAGGAGATCGACCCGGAGAAGCACCGTCAGCTTACCGGCCGGGACAATGCCAACATTTTAGCCATGGCACGGCATATTTCCGATCTGGGCGTTCCGCTCTGGATCCGGCATGTGCTGGTGCCCGGCCTCACCGATGACGAGGAGGGCCTGCGCAGGACCGCAGATTTCATCCGCAGCCTGAAAACGGTGCAGCGGGTGGAGGTTCTCCCCTACCACACGCTGGGGCTGTTCAAGTGGCAGAAGCTGGGCATCTCCTATCCCCTGCCCGATGCTGTTCCCCCCACGGCGGAACAGGTCCGCCGGGCGGAGGAACTGCTGGAAGTGGCTAAGTACCCCGGCTGAACTGCACCGGCAGGGTGGACTGGGAAAGCTTCACCTTAACTTAAACAAAAAGAATGACCCTCTCTATCACGCTGACGTATGCCCGCTCCCTTTTGGGGGAGGTGGCACTGCGAAGCAATGATAGAGAGGGTCGTTTATTTTTCTTCACTTCCGGCGTGATACACCTGCAGATACACCCTTTTGCGCTCAGCATCCGTGTTCTCTGCCAGCTGCTGGCAGAAACGCTCATCCTCGAACAGGGCGACCACATTGGGCGCATAGCGGGTGCCGCTCTGGGCCCGCAGCTCTTCCAGCAGCGTGCGGAAGGGCTTGGCAAGGTTGTAGCACCGACCGATATTATCGGTGGCGGCATCCAGCGAGTCTGCCACGCTCAGCGCATCCACGATTCCCTTGATCTCCGGCGGGCAGGAGGGTACATCATTGGGATATCCGCCCTTGCCGTTGTAATAGCAGTGGTGATAGAGCGCCGCCAGGGCCAGCGTTCTTCCGCAGCCCATTCTATTCAGAATGTCAGCGCCGGTCCTTGGGTGGCTCTGGATGCAGAAAAATTCCTCATCCAGCAGGCGGCGGGCGTTGTTGTCGATGTACATCAGAACGGCACACTTGCCAAGGTCGTGGTACAGGCCGCATTCATAGGCCGTCTGGCAGAGCTCTTCCCGCCGGGCCTGCACTTCGGCCGCGCTCCTGCAGCCCAGCAGGCCCACCAGTGTTTCGGGCCTTGTCTCGATCTGCCGATGCAGCAGGGCACGGGTCAGCTCTGCCACCATCAGCGAGTGGACATAGGTCGGCTTGTGCCCGGCCAGGATACTGCCCAGCATCCGGCGGTTCGCCGTTTCATCTGAGCTGGTGTTGATCTTGCTCAACTCCCAAGCGGCAGAGTTTACCACACGGGGATACTGGCTGGCCGGCATCTGTTCCAGATACTGATCCGCAGAACGGCGTACCTGCTCCACGGTTGCACGATACCTCTGTGCTCCCGCCTCGTCCAGACGTTCTGCATAGACCGAGAGATAGGCCGCCAGAACCAGCTTCCGGTTGATGGCCTCGGCAGAATAATCATCCTGCGCCACGCTTCCCGCCGATTCCAGAAGGATCTTGACCACGTCTTCCAGGCTGCCCACCCCGGCATGGTAGCGGGCAGCGGCGTAAAAATAGGGCACCCGCCAGTTCTGCAGGCGCGCATCCTGACCCTTGTACTTCTTCTTGTGCCCCCAGATGTATTCCGCCGATTCCAGCACCTGCCGCGCCACCTCAGGATCCTCCTCCTGCCGCAGATGGGTCAGCAGGGTCATGCAGTCCATGTGCATGGAATAGATGTAGCTTTCCCAGGGGAACTCCGGGTCCAGCGCATGGTAATGCGCAGACTGGATGATGTCCATTGCGCGGCGGAACCGCTCCAGATACCGGCAGCTTTCCGCATGGGTGCCGCGGGACATCCCCAGCCGGGTGTTGCCCACACAGCGGATGAGATACTGCCGGGTATTCCTGTCCAGCTGTTCATACCGTGACATGTATTCAGCAGCTTCCGTGAAATAGACCTGGATCGCATCTCCTAACAGGTTGATGCCAGTTCCCTCATCCCGGACGTTCATATAATGCAGGGTGATACCCGTGTAGTACAGCTCCCTGACGATCATGGGCACGTCTTCCCGGCTGCGGGCCGCTGCCAGCAGCAGCTGATGCACCTTGAACGCCACGCCCATATCCTCGCTGTTCGCGTAGTTGAACAGCCTGCCTGCAAAGGCACTCAGTCCCTGGATATCCTCTTCGGTCAGGGAGGCAGGGTCACGGTCGTAGACAAACTGCGCCAGCAGTGCCTCATTCTGCCGCATCAGGGCGTTGCATCTCAGCGCGTTGGTCTGGATCTCTTCCAGCACGGCAGCGGGAGCTTTGCCCTCCGGAAAGCTGGGCCGGGAGATCGAGCGCACAACGCGCAGATCCCGAATATACTGTTCAAAGGCCTCTGCCTGTGTGCACTCCATCTTATCAGCCCCTTTTGCCGAAGTTTGTCGTTCGATTTGAAACTATAATTCAGTATACGGCATTTTTCGGCAGAAATCAACTGATTTTCGCAGATTTTTAGCCCCCCCCCCGAATATTTTTACGCATTCATACGTTATTTTTTTGTATAAAGCGCACTCTTACCGGGGGAAAGGAGTGCCCGATTTACGAAATTGCTTCCGGCAGCTGCATCCATTTTCCCTTCCAGGCGTAGAGCACCATCAACACTGCACCCACAGCCCAGGACACCGGGTAGACCAACAGCACACCCTCAATGCCTGCAAACAGGGGCAGGGCAAACTGGATCCAGACGATGCGGAACAGGCACAGGGAGATCAGCAGCACCACCATGGGCGGCACGCTCTTGCCGGTGCCGCGCACCGTACCGGCAAGGCCCTGCAGGATGCCCAGCATCCAGTAGAAGGGGCAGAAATAGAGCATACAGATCTTGCCGTAGGCAATGACCGTTTCATCGCCGGTGAACAGGTGCATGATGGAATCCTGGAAGACGAGCAGCAGGATGCCGGTCAGGATGGTGTAAACGATGCACATGCCCAGGGTGACAAAGGTCCCCTTTTTGACACGGTCGATCTTGCCCGCACCAAAGTTCTGGCCCACAAAGGTGGTGGCCGCCATGCTGAAGCTCAGCACAGGCAGAATGTTGAAGCCATCCACCTTCATATAGGCGGCAAAGCCTGCCATGGCAGCGGCACCGTAGCCGTTGACGCTGACCTGCACCAGCACATTGGAAAGGGAGATGACCATATTCTGGATGCCGGTGGGCAGGCCCACCTTGATGATGCGGACCGCCATCTTTTTGTGCACGCGCACTTCCTTTGCCATCACGCGGTAATCGTCCTCCACCCGCATCAGAAAGCGCAGGGAGAGCACACAGGACACCAGCTGGCTGATATCGGTGGCAATGGCCGCACCGGCCACGCCCATCTTGCATCCGGCAATCAGAACAAGGTCGAGGACGATGTTGGTGATGGAGGCAACGCCCAGGTAAAGCAGGCTCCGCTTGGAGTTGCCGGCGGCGTTCAGGATACCGGCCGCCATGTTATACACCACGCTGAACAGCACACCACCAAAATAGAGCCGCATATAGAGCACCGCATCCTCCAGCACCTCTGCGGGGGTGTTCATGGCGGTGAGCAGGGCACGGCTGACGGCAATGCCGCACACGGTCAGGATCGCACCCAGAATGGCCGAAAGGGCCAGCGAGGTGTGCACCGCAGTGTGCGCGCCCTCCCTGTCCTTGGCTCCCAGAAACTGGGACACCACGACACCGGCACCCACGGCAATACCCTGGCTGAACCCGATGAGCAGGAAGATGGGCGAGCCGCTGGAGCCGACGGCTGCCAGCGCGTTGCTGCCCACAAAGTTGCCCACGATGATGGAATCGGCGGTGTTGTACAGCTGCTGCAGCATGTTGCCCAGGATCAGCGGCACCGAGAAGAGCAGGATGCTCTTCCAGATGCTGCCCTCTGTCATCAGCCGTGATTTCTTCTTTTCTTCTAAAATCGTCTGTGCCATAATGTTTCCTTTTTCACGCAAAGCTTCAACTCATATATCAATCGTCATACAGATAAACGATACCTTGTTTCTGCCAAAAAGTCAAGCAAAAGCGTAAAAAGGGGCGTTTTTACCGGTTCCGCCCTATTTCCACCCTCTTGCCGCTGGGTCCAGCATCTCGGCAGCGGAGTAGACCAGGGCGTTGCAGACTGCGGCGGCCACGGTGCTTCCGCCTTTGCGGCCCATGGCCGCGATGGCAGGCACGCCGTGGGCTGCACAGGCGGCAAACAGCGCTTCCTTGCTTTCCACCACATTCACAAAGCCCACCGGCACGGCGATGACCAGGGCAGGCCGCAGCCCGGCCTCGATCTCCTCCACAATGGCCAGCAGAGCGGTGGGGGCATTGCCCACTGCAAGAATGGCCCCGGGGTGCTCCTGCGCCGCGCGGTGCATGGAGGCCACTGCCCGGGTGGTACCGGTCTCGGCTGCGATCCGCGCTACCTCGGGGTCCGCCATGTAGCAGAGGGCACTGCCGCCCAACCGGGCAAGGGCAGGCTTGGAAATGCCCGAAAGCGCCATGTTGGTGTCGGTGATGATGGGAGTTCCGGCCCGCAGGGCGGCCACACCTGCCGCCACAGCCCCCGGCGTGAAGCGCAGATTTTTCGCATAGTCAAAGTCGGCGGTGGTGTGGATGACCCGCTTGACCACAGCGGCAGTCTCGGGCGGCGGGGTCAGGCCCAACCCTTCCAGCTCTGCCGTGATGATGGAAAGGCTTGTTCGCTCAATGTCGGCGGGCAGATGATGTTGTGGGATCATTGTGCATTCCTCCGCGGGTTCTCCAACCCCATGGCCGCGTAAACGGCATCCAGATCCAGCGCGCCGCGCACGCCATCGGCCAGCAGGTCAAACTGCTGCTGGCGGTACTGCTCCATCGGGATGAGGGCCGCGCTGTCCGGCGCAATGCCCTTGCGCTGGCAGAGCAGGGCCACCAGCTTCTCGGTAAGCGCACCGGTATCAAACAGGCCGTGCAAGTAGGTACCGAACACATTGTCCTGCACGCAGCCCTCGGGTGTGCCGTCTGCCAGTGTGCAGAAGGGCACACCCTGCACCTCGGTGCGGCCGGTGTGGATCTGATATCCGGTCAGGGCCGCACCCGCAAAGGGGGCGGCGGTCACGGCGGCAGTGTCCTGGGTGCGGTGCTTCTGGCCGGTAAAAACCGTGCGGGTGGGCAGCAGCCCCAGTCCCCGCACGGTCTGCGCCATGCCGCTCTCCGTGCCCTCAGGGTCGGCCAGCGTCTCGCCCAGCATCTGATACCCGCCGCAGACCCCCAGCACCGGCGTGCCGCTGGCCGCCAGCTTCAACAGGGCTGCTTCCAGCCCGGACTGCCGCAGCCAGAGCAGGTCATCCACTGTGTTCTTGGTGCCGGGCAGGATGATGAGATCCGGTGTGCCCAGCTGGCGGGTATTCTGCACATACCGCACGCCCAGCAGCGGGTGCTGCTCCAGCGGCATGAAATCGGTAAAGTTGGAGATGTGCGGCAGGCGGAGGATGGCCGCATCCAGCGGGTGGACCGTTTTGCCCGCATCCAGCCGGGTGGAAAGAGAATCCTCGTCCTCAATGTCCACCTTCAGGTAGGGCACAACCCCCAGCACCGGCAGCTGCGTTTTTTCTTCCAGCATAGCAAGGCCGGGGCGCAGGATTTCCACATCGCCGCGGAATTTATTGATGAGCAGCCCCTTGATGCGGGCGCGCTCCTCTGGCTCCAGCAGCGCCACCGTACCGTACAGCTGGGCGAACACACCGCCCCGGTCGATGTCTCCCGCCAGCAGAACGGGGGCATCCACCAGCCGGGCAAGGCCCATGTTGACAATATCGTCTGCCTTCAGGTTGATCTCCGCCGGGCTTCCGGCCCCCTCAATGACGATGATGTCCACGGTTTCGGCCAGACTGTTGTAGGCCGAGAGGATCTCCGGGATGAGCGTTCTTTTCATTTTGAAGTAGGCGGCGGCGGGCATCTGGCCCCGCACCTCGCCGTTCACGATGACCTGACTGCCCACGTCACTGCTGGGCTTGAGCAGGATGGGGTTCATCCGCACATCCGGCTCGATGCCTGCGGCCTGCGCCTGCACCACCTGCGCCCGGCCCATTTCCAGCCCATCCCGGGTGACAAAGCTGTTCAGCGCCATGTTCTGGCTCTTGAAGGGAGCCACGCGGTAACCGTCCTGCGCAAAAATGCGGCAGAGGGCGGCGCACAGCAGGCTTTTGCCTGCACCGCTCATGGTTCCCTGCACCATGATGCACTTTGCCTTGCTCATTCCAGCACCTCCGCAAGAAGTTTCAAAAGCTGTTCGTTTTCAGGCCCGGTGCGCACGGCGGTGCGGTACCAGCCGGGGCCCAGCCCGGGGTAGTTCGCACAGCTGCGCAGCACAGCGCCCCTTTGCCGCAGGGCTTCTCCCAGCGTCTCCGGGGCCTGAAACAGCAGGTAATTTGCCCTGCCGTCCAGCACCCGCAGGCCCAGCGCCCGCAGCCCAGCCGTCAGGCGGGGCCGCTGTTCGGCAATGAGGGCCCGGACCTTTTCCACATACGCCGTCTCCTCCAGCGCGGCAAGGCCTGCCGCCTGCGCCAGACTGGAAACACCCCAGGGCTGGCCGCAGGCCTGCATCTGTTCCAGCAGCGCTGTGTCGGCACTCAGGGCATAGCCCAGCCGCACGCCCGCCATGCCGTAAAGCTTGGTGAAGGCTTTCAGGATAACCAGATCTCCCTCCCCCAGCAGACCTTTTGCCGTGTGCAGGGCATGGTCGGGCAGGAAATCGAGGAAGCATTCGTCCACCACCAGCAGGGTGCCGCACGCCGCGCAGCGGTGGAGGATCTGCTCCACCAGCGGCAGGGCCGTCAGCTGGCCGGTGGGGTTGTTGGGCTGGCAGAGGAATACCATGTCCACCCCCGGGCGGATGGCCGCACAGAACGCATCCGTGACCGCAAAGTCTTCCTGCTCCCGCAAAAAGAAGCGTTCCACCGTGCAGCGGATGCTTTCCAAAGCAGTGGCATACTCCGCAAAGGTGGGGGCGGTGACCAGCGCCCGGCGGGGCTTTTTGGCCCAGACCAGCCGGAAGATAAGGTCTGCCGCCCCATTGCCGCAGAGGATCTGCTCCGCCGGCACACCCTCATGGAGCGCCAGCTTTGCCCGCAGTTCCCGGCACAGGGGGTCGGGGTAGCGGTCGGCCGTGGGCAATGCCGCCGTGATGGCCCGGGCCACCCCTTCCGGCAGGCCCAGCGGGCTGACGTTGGCCGAAAAATCCAGCGCATCCCGCCCGAACTCGGCCCGGTAACCGGCCCAATCGCCGCCATGTACTAGTTGCATCTTCGTTCTCCTTTTCCTGGATGGTTCATCCCAGCTCTTGGCTCCCCCTTTGGGGGAGCTGTCATGCAAGGCATGACTGAGAGGGCGAGGTCGTTACAAAATAGCCCGTATTGCCACGCCCCACGCCAGTGCAAAGGCGCTTGCCACGTACATCATCCGGTTGGCACGCAGGATATCCTCCGGTTCAATGGGGCGCAGCGGATCGCCGATGGTGGGCTTGGCGTAGTATTCGCCAAAGTAATAGGCGGGCCCGGCCAGCTGCACCCCCAGCGCACCGGCGCAGGCGCTCTCGGTCTGGGCGCTGTTGGGGCTGGCGTGGTTGCGGCGGTCCCGCCGCCAGATCTTCCACGCCCCTTTTGCGTCATTGTGCGTAAAGGCCGCGGCAGCCACCCACAGCAGGGCGGCAAGGCGGCTGGGAAGGTAATTTGCCGCATCGTCCAGCTTGGCCGGGATGCGGCCAAAGTAGAGGTATTTTTCGTTTTTGTAGCCCAGCATACTGTCCATCGTGTTGACGGCCTTGTAGGTCAGGGCCAGCGGTGCCCCGCCGATGAGCATATAGAGCAGGGGCGCAATCACGCCGTCGCTGGCGTTTTCGGCCACCGTCTCCACAGCGGCCCTGGTCACACCCTCCAGCGTCAGGTCCTGGGTGTCCCGCCCCACGATGCGGCTGACCGCCCTGCGGGCGGCAGGCAGGTCGGGCTTGACCAGCTCCCGGTAAACATTGGTACTCTCCTGCGCCAGCCCCTTTGCGGCCAGTGCCTGCCCGCACCAGAACATCTGGACGGCCAGCCCCAGCCACGGGCTGATGCGGGCAGCCCCCAGGCAGACAAGGCTCGTCAGCAGAAAGGTACCCACCGGCAGGCAGAAGGCCACAATGGCCCCGCCCAGCAGTTCCCCCTGAGGCGTTTTGGGCAGGCGGGCCCGCAGGCGCTTTTCCAGCGCCGAGATGGCCTTGCCCATGTACACCACCGGGTGGGGCAGCCAGGCCGGGTCGCCAAAGAGGCAGTCCAGCACAAAACCGCCGAGTACTGCGTATTCGATCATCGGGCATCCTCCTTAGTGTACTGCACAGTTTTCAGCAGGTGCAGCACCCGCTGCTCCGCCCAATCTCCTGCATCCAGAACGTAGCCGCCCGCGTTTGGGGCGCACCAGTGGTAATAATCCGCATGGGGCAGGGCGTAGCGCTCCATGGCAGCCATCTGGGTGCCTCCGTGGGCCAGAATGACCAGTGTCTCTTCCCCATCGGCAAGGGCCCTGTCCACCAGTGCGGCAAAGGCCCTGCACACCCGCTCCGAAAAGACAGCCTTGGTCTCGCCGTCCGGGCAGGGGCTTTCGCAGTTGGCGTTCACCCAGGCCAGATAATCCGGGTCGTGCTCCATCTCAATGAAATTGCGGCCCTCAAAGCTGCCGAAGCACATCTCCTGCAGGTCTTTCACCTCCACGAGCCTTGCACCCGGGAAGAGCACCTCCGCGGTCTGCCGGGTGCGGCAGAGCGGGGTGATATAGACCGTTTCCGGCCGGAGGTCAGCCTGCCGCAGCTGGGCGCGGCCCGCGGGGCTCAGGGGGATATCCCGCTGGCCCTGATAGCGCTTTTCGGCGTTGTAGGCCGTCAGGCCATGGCGCAGAAGATAGATCAGCATGGGGGCAGTTCTCCTTTCAATACTGTGGGGATGCCGCAGAACATCTGCACCACGCACCCGGCCCGGGCCGCCAGCAGGCAGGCCAGCCGTCCGGCGGCTTCCCGTGCGACCCGCTCCCCTGCGTCCATGGGCACCACGCCGCCGCCCACCTCGGTGGCCATCACGATATCATAAGCGGAGAGCTCCTCCGCAAGCTTTTCCAGATCCTCGGCCTCTGCGGCCAGGGCCTGCACCTCCGCAATGCGGATGCCGGGCAGGCGCTGCGCAAAAGTGCGCTTGCCGCTGTACAGCGGCCCGGTGATAAAGATCATAACAGTCCTCCCCACTGGCAGGCACACAGCGCCGCCAGCATCCACAGCTCGGCTTTCTGCAAAAACCACCCGGCCAGATCGCCGGTGATGCCGCCAAACTGCTTGTTTGAAACAACATGATAGCGTGCAAACACCAGCAACGCCGCCAGCACCAGCGCCCAGCCGCCCAGTGCCAGCAGGGCGGCGCTGAGCAGAGCGGCCAGCACCATCAGCACCCGGCGGACGGTGGTCTGATCCGCCGCCGTGGCAAAGGTGTGGGCAAGGCCGGTGTTCTTTGCCATCGGGAACGATGCCACGGCCAGGCCCGAGAGGGCCCGTTCCAGCACAAGGGCCAGTGTCCAGCACAGGCCCACCCGGGGCGTGAAGTCCACGCAGGCGCAAAGGGCAAGGTAGGCCGCAAAATAACTGCACAGCCGGATCACCGCAAAGGCACCGCAGTGGGGGTCTTTGAGGATCTCCAGCTTCTTTTCCCGGTCGCCATAGCTGGAAAGGGCATCGCAGGTGTCGGCATAGCCATCCAGGTGGATGCCGCCCGTGACCCAGACCGGGATCAGGCAGAACCCCGCCGCTTTTGCGGGTATCGGCAGGGGCAGAGCGCCGCACAGGCACCACAGCCCGCCAATGACCACCCCGATGAGCGGGAAGGCGCACATGGCATACCGCATGTTTTTCTGGTTCCACGCGAACTGCGGCACCGGCAGGGCCGAAAACATGGCAAAGGCCACTGCAATGGTCTGCAATCCAATCATTTTTCCACTCCTTTATAATAGACCGGGATGCCGCACACCACCCGCACCACATGGTCAGCCCGGGCGGCAAGGGCATTGTTCACCTGCGCCAGCGCTTTCAGGTAGCGCCCGGTGTCGCCTGCGTAGTCGGCACCGCCGCTGAACACCTCGTTGGAGACCACGATAAGGTGCGCGCATTGTCCGGCCAATTGGTCCAATCCTTCCAAAATGGCCGAAGCCGCATTTTCTCCCGCCCCGGCGGGGTCGTAGAGCTCGTTGGCGGTCAGGTTGCCCAGATCCTCCAACAGCGCAGTTCCCCGGGCAGGCAGACGGATGTTCTCCAGATGCAGGGGACACTCCATGGTCTCAAACTGCTTTGCCGCCCGCATCTTCCGGTGCTTTTCCACCCGGGCGGCACACTCGGCATCCCACACCTGCATGGTGGCGATGTAATAGCGTGGGAGCGCGGTTTTCATCACCAGGCTCTCGGCATACCCGCTCTTGCCGCTGGCGGCACCGCCCAATACCAGCGTCAGCATTGGGGGGTGTACGGCGTGATGCCGCCCTCCGTGAAGGAATAGCAATCGCGGTAAACGGCCAGTGCCATATCCCACAGCGGGATGCTTGCCACCGCTCCGGTGCCCTCGCCGAGATGGAGCCCGGCGGTGAGCAGGGGCGCTTTGCCCAGCGCTTCCAGCACCAGCCTTGCTGCCGGTTCGGTGGAGCAGTGGCTGGCAAACACGGCCTTTTCCGCGGCGGGG
>ERZ1026993.499-NODE-499-length-12662-cov-10.011105_pt1 | contig 12662 bp, 8 predicted proteins | sample MGYA00519454_ERZ1026993 | MGnify/ENA primary metagenome ERZ1026993 (study PRJEB26926, sample SAMN06164552) | human gut metagenome | biome: ENVO:00009003; feature: ENVO:2100002; material: ENVO:00002003 | host: Homo sapiens | place: USA | collected 2012 ...
GAGATCGCTCAGTGTCTCGTGGGCTCGGAGATGTGTATAAGAGACAGGATTAAAGCAGTTATTTTTGATATGGATGGTTTGATGATTGATTCTGAAAGAGTCACTTTTGAATGTTATCAGGAAATATTAAAATCAATGAATTTGACAATGGATGAAACATTTTATAAGACATTATTAGGTAAACCTATTAAAGGAATTTATGAAAGATTCTATGATACTTATGGTCAGGATTTCCCAATTGAAAGTGTCATTAAAGATGTACATGCTTTAATGGCTAAACGTTTTGAAACAGAAGGTGTCCCAGTTAAGAAAGGTTTATTAGTGCTTCTTAATTATTTAAAAGAAAATGGTTATAAGACTATCGTCGCTACTTCTTCTAATCGTGATCGTGTCGATACTATCCTTGCACAAGCTCATATTACACAATATTTTGATGATTCTATCTGTGGTGATGAAGTAACTCATGGTAAACCACATCCAGAAGTCTTCTTAAAGTCTTGTGAGAAGCTTGGTGTAAAGACTGATGAAGCATTTGTATTAGAAGATAGTGAAGCAGGTATTCAGGCCGCTTCTTCAGCTGGTATTAAAGTAATCTGTATTCCTGATATGAAATATCCTACAGAAGAATATGCAAATAAGACATATAAAATATTAGATTCTCTTGATGAAGTCATTAATGAATTAAATTAAAGAGTCGGTATGATAACCGACTCTTTTTAATGGGATTAAGGGAAAATTTTTTATGGCTTTTCTTTTCTACAATTGTATAATACAGTGAGTATGTGAAATCTATGTGAACTTTTAGGAGGTTTTAAATGTATAATCAATATCGTGAAGGTTGGATAGAAGTCATCTGTGGATGTATGTTTGCAGGTAAGACTGAAGAATTAATTCGTCGTATTAATGTATTGTCTTATGCGAGAAAAAATATTCTTGTGTTTAAGCCAAAGATTGATGATCGTTATTCTACAACTGAAATTGCCTCACATGCAGGAAGTAAAGTACCTTGTATTGTCATCAGTGAAGCAAAGGAAATACTTAATCATGTGAATTATGATACAGATGTTGTAGCGATTGATGAAGTACAATTTTTTGATGAGGATGTTGTTGATATCTGTGAGTATCTTGCAGATAGTGGATTACGTGTAATGGTTGCTGGTTTAGATAAAGATTTCCGTGGTGAACCATTTGGTGTCTTACCTGATTTATTAACACGTGCTGAGTTTGTGACTAAACTAACTGCAGTATGTGCAAAATGTGGTGCACCAGCCACTAGAACACAGCGTATTATTAATGGTAAACCTGCTTCTTTTAATGATCCTATTGTCTTAGTAGGTGCTAAGGAAGCCTATGAACCACGTTGTCGTCATTGTCATGAAATAGTAGAAAAACCTATTAAATTTGAGAATCAAAAAAAAATACAATTCAGACCAAGAAAATAAGCAGTGGCGCATGCGCCACTGCTTTTAAATTCTTAGTCCTTCACCACTATTCTGGTTTTCTGGACCTGTATAGTAATCTGAGAAACGTGAGTATTGTTTTTCAAATACAAGGCTGATATCGGCTGTTGCACCATTTCTGTGCTTAGCCACAACAATTTCTGTTAAGCCATTTGTTTCTGCTTCTTTTTCTTTATTCTGATAGTCTTCACGATGAAGGAAAGCGACGATATCGGCATCCTGTTCGATAGCCCCAGATTCTCTTAAGTCGGACAACATTGGTTTTCCTTTACGCTGTTCAACCTGACGAGAAAGCTGTGATAAGGCAATAACGGGACACTTTAATTCTCTTGCTAGTGCTTTTAACTGTCTAGAGATATCAGATACTTCCTGCTGTCTTGATTCTCTTGATAAAGATGGACCAGAGATCAACTGAAGGTAATCGATAATAACCATCTTTAATCCCTGTTCTCTTTGTAGTCTTCTACATTTAGCTGCAATTTCACCAATCTTAACTGCTGGTGTATCATCAATATATAAATTACAACGTGTGACACGATCTGCTGCTGCATAATATTTATTCGCATTCTCTTTCAAAATCGCACCTGTTTTTAATTTATCGTTATCAATAGATCCTGCACAACATATTAATCTGGTGACAAGCTGTTCAGCAGGCATTTCTAGTGAAAATATTGCGACAGCTTCTTCACTATTAAGTGATGAGTTAAAGCCAATATTCAAGGCAAAAGCTGTTTTACCTACAGAAGGTCTAGCTGCAAGAATAACTAAATCACCTGGCTGGAAGCCTGAAGTTAATTTATCTAATTCTTTATAGCCTGTCTTTACACCAGAGACAACTCCCCCATTTTTCTGAAGGAGATTCATTCTGGCTGTGACATTCTGTACAACACTTTCAATTGTCTTGAATTCCCCGGCATTCCTATCTCTAGTGACTTCTAAGACATCTTTTTCTACTGTATCAATAAAATCATTAATATCAGTAATTTCACCATAAGCATCTTGCACGATGTTTGTAGCCTCTTTAATAAGTCTTCTAAGTAATGACTTCTCATTTAATATCTGAAGATAATGTGTTGTATGAGCGACTGTTGGTACTGAATTCGCAAGTACCAATAAGTAGTCTACTCCACCTACTTTTTCTAATATCTTCTGGTTAATTAAATAATCAGTCACTGTAGTGGCATCAATTGGTTTATTACCGTCATGAAGGAACTTCATGCCTGTAAAGATCAGTCGATGCGCATCAAGATAGAAATCCTGAGGCGTTGCCATGTTAATGACATCATTACATGCATTCTTATCAATCAACATCGCCCCTAATAAAGCACGTTCTGCCTCTAAGTCATGAGGGAGTTCTCTTGTATCCATAAGTATTCACCTTATTTTTCAGATAAATGAACATTGATAGTCGCAATAACACCTTTATAAAGTTCAATCTTCAACTTAGTAGTTCCTAAAGCACCTACTGGATATGCATTGATGAACTTTCTCTTATCAATCTTAATACCATATTCTTCTAATAATTTCTTTGCGATATGTTTTGTAGAAACATGATCAAAGCTCTTCCCATCCTTACCAGTCTTTACCTTGAATTCTACTACAATAGTTTCAAGCTTCTTTGCAAGTTCCTGAGCTTCTTCTTTCTTCTTTAAGTCTTCCTGTTTCTTTTCTTCTTCCTGCTGGGCAACAATCTTCTTACCTGTTTCTGTTGCCATTAAAGCTTTACCATTCTTAATTAAGAAGTTCTGTCCATAACCGTCAGATACATTAACGATTTCACCCTTCTTACCAACTTTTTTTACATCTTCTAATAAAATAACTTTCATATTTATACACCCCTATCTTCCAAATATGCATCTATGGCATGTTCTAATCTCTCTTTTGCTTCTTCGATTGTCACATTTTCAATCTGACAGGCAGCCATAGAGAAATGACCACCACCATTTAGATCTTCCATAATCATCTGGACATTGATCTTCTTAGAACTACGTGCGCTGATTGCCACTGTGTTCTTAGATATATATCCTATCGCAAATGCAGCATAAATGCCAGAAACATATACTAATTGGTTTGCAGCCTTTGCGAGAGTAGAACGACTGAGTTCGTCATCTTTACCTGTCGCAATAAGGAATCTATCCTTATAACGATAAGCTGATTCTGTGATATCAAATATTTCTTTCATACATTCAAATGAATCTTCTAATAATTCATATGCAAGTGCTAAGTCAGCCTGTGCTTCTTTGAGTTTAGCTGCTGACTGGAATGTTCTTGTACCCACATGCTGTCTAAAATAGTTTGTATCTACTAGCATCCCTGTATACATAACTGTCGCATCAAGTGATGAAATTTCAATTTCATGTTGCTGGTAGTCAAATAATTCTACAAGTAATTCTACTGTAGAGGATGCAGATGGTTCTAAGTATGTGAGAACCGGCGAAGAAATAAATTCTTCACTACGACGATGATGGTCAATAATGACCTTGTTTTTTACTTTATCAAGTACTGAGCGGCTAATAGCCAATGAATCCTTATGGTTATCTACACAGATTAATAAAGTACCTTTATTGGCTTTTTCAAGTGCTTCTGAAATAGTCAACATTAAACCCTTATAATCAGGATTACTTCTCAACATTTCTACGACACCTTTTGTTTTTTCTTCAAGAGATTCATAATCAATCACGATATTGGCTCTCTTACCTAAATTCTCTGCAATACGCGCAGCCGCAAGAGAAGCACCAAATGAATCCAAATCTGAGTTCTTATGTCCCATAACTAAGACATTACGTGAACGACTAATAAGACCGGCAAGAGATTGTGCCATAATACGTGAACGCACTTTAGAAGATGTTTCAAATGCATCTGTTTTACCACCAAAGTAACGTACATGATCTTTACCACTCTTAATCGCAATCTGGTCACCACCACGTGAATAAGCAAGACTTAATGCTGAAGAAGCAAGTTCTTCTAATTCTCTTAATACCTTTGTACTTCTACCAATACCAATAGATAATGTCATAAGTACATCTAATTCTTCTATCGCATTCTTGAAATCATCCAAAATAGAGAATTTAGATTCAATAAGTTTCTTATAGATACGTTCATTAAAGAAGACAATGTATTTACCTGTCTGATAACGTCTAATGATCATACCATTCTTATATGCCCAGTCAGTAATTGTGCTACGGCATAAGTTTTGAATCTTTACCTTCTGTGATTCATCTACATTCGCAATAATTTCATCATAGTTATCCACAGTAATATAACCCATGCATACCTGCATATCTTCATAGTCCTGTGATAAAGAGACATATTGTGTCACATCCTTCATATAGATGAGTCTTGTATCCGCACTATTATATACTTCGAATTTCTTTCCTTTGACTTCTATTGTTTTGACATCTTCATCATCAAAAAGACTAGCAAGTGTAGGCTGCCATTCTAATAGCTTGATTCCTACAATATTGATATTTAATGCCTTTAAGAAGTCTGAAACCCATGTAATGTTTCTGTTTTCATCATATTGAATCAATCCTACGCCACCATAGATCAAAGCATTCTTTGCATCAATACCTAAAGCATCACTGACTGAATAGCTGTTTTGATCCATTAAGTAGCCCATATAGAATAGTAACGATATGTAGATTACATTCGTAATAACTGCAAATATCGCAAGACGAAGCATCCAAGCCTGATGAAATAGACCAAAAGCCGCAAAGGTCGCAAAGGTAATAAATACGAGTAAAAGAACAAAGATATTTCTAAGTTGTGCAACTTTTCTCGTCATTGTAGAAGCCCTCCTTATTGATACTTATTATACAGTATTTGACGTATTTCAACAAATATATCAATAATTCCTAGAATCACTAATAGTGTCTGTAGGAACGGAATGAATACTAAAAATATAAGTAAGTTAGAATAACGTCCATGGTTTCTGATAATAAGATAAAAAGAGAGGAAAGCAAGTCCATCCACCATAAATCCTAAGATACTAATAAAATAGATATATTGTACAATAACAACATTTCCAAAATATTGTCTCGCAATCATACTACCTGCAAGCATTATTGCTAGAATATATCCCATTTTAGGACTGAATCTAAATGTCGCAATATGAATACTCATATCAAAAGGTATTCTTAAGCGTTTAAAGAATAATGCACATAACATCATGACTAAATAACTCTGTAAGAATGACATGATGAGGATAAAGAGTGGAATGAGATTATAGAAGTTCTGGAAAGTAAAGACATTGGATAAAGAAGGCACAACCGCAATAATCTGGTTATACATTTCTTTTGATTCAGCAATTAAGTTAATACCGAGTACTCCTGAGAATATATAGAAATATAAAAAGTCAGATAAAAAGAAGAATGTAGCACCAAGCACCAGCATCGTTTCTTTCTTAGCTTTATTTTTAAGACATAGTCCTACAACTGTTCCCATACCAAGTGATGAGAGGACAATTAATACATAGCTGAGTGTTCCAAATAGGAAAGCAATAACCATGGAAGCAACGGAAGTCATTAAAGCTTCTTTCAGTCCTGTTTTATAGCTATAGATAGCTATAGGAATAGCCATTCCATAACCTATTAAGGAATCAAACATCGTACCTGTCATTGTATTGAGTACTGCAAGGACACCAAAGAGTGCTGCGATGAGTGCGCCCTGCACAAGTTTATTTGTTTTCATAATTCATTTCTCCTTGTGGTCATTATACATCAATCATATCGCTTGACGTATACCCCCATAGGGTATATGATTGAGACAGGAGGTGAAATGATGGATAAAAAAGAAAGCTGCTGTAGTGAACGACATAAAGATCGTAGCGAAGAAGAAAAGAAAAAACTCATGAACCGCCTCAAACGTATTGAAGGACAGATTCGAGGAATTGAAGGCATGGTTGAGAAGAATGCTTATTGTCCTGATATTTTGATTCAGGTTTCTGCAGTCAATGCAGCTTTGAATAGTTTTAATAAAGAATTACTTGCAAAGCATATTAAGACATGTGTTGTGGATGATATTAAAGAAGGTCATGATGAAACAATTGATGAATTAGTGAATGTATTACAGAAGGTGATGAAATGAAACAATATAATATTACTGGTATGAGTTGTGCAGCGTGTGCCAATCGTATTGAAAAAACTGTAGCTCATATTAATGGTGTAGAAAGCTGTTCTGTTTCTTTACTCACAAATTCTATGGGTGTAGAGGGAACAGCATCTTCTGAATCTATTATTCAGGCAATTGAGAATATTGGATATGGTGCAAGTGAAAAAGGTGTTGAAAAGGTAAAAGATGATTCTTTAGTGGATCATGAGACACCAAAATTAAAGAAGAGATTGATTACTTCTCTAGTATTCTTAATACTATTAATGTATTTATCTATGGGTCATATGATGTGGAAATGGCCTGTACCTTCGTTTTTGGAGAATCATGTATCTCTTGCAGTAACAGAAATGTTATTGACTATTATTATTTTAGTCATTAATAAAGCATTCTTTATTAACGGGTATAAGAGTTTATTTCAGTTATCCCCTAACATGGATGCTTTGGTCGCATTAGGGTCTAGTGCTGCTTTTGGTTATAGCTTAGTTGTTTTATATTTAATGATTGATGCCATGAGCCAGGGACAGATGATGAAGGTGATGAGTTTAGGACATGATCTCTATTTTGAATCTGCAGCAATGATTCCTACTTTAATTACTGTTGGTAAAATGTTAGAGGCAATGTCTAAAGGACGTACTACAGATGCCTTAAAGAGCTTAATGGATCTTGCACCTCAGACTGCCGTTATTATTAGAGACAATAAAGAAGTCACTGTAAGTATTGATGAAGTGAATAAGGGTGATTTGTTTGTAGTAAGACCGGGTGAAAATATTCCTGTCGATGGTGTGATTGTAGAAGGTTCTACAGCTATTGATGAATCTGCCTTAACAGGTGAAAGTATTCCTGTTGATAAGACTGTGAATGATACAGTATCAGGTGCAACATTAAACCAATCTGGCTTTATTAAAGTACGTGCGACTCGTGTAGGTGAAGATACAACACTTTCACAAATTATTCAGATGGTCAGTGATGCAGCATCTACTAAAGCACCTATCGCAAAGAAAGCCGATCAAGTTTCTGGTATATTTGTACCTGTGATTATCGGTATTGCGTTAGTCACATTTATTGTCTGGATGATTCTAGGAAAGAGTATTGGATTCTCTATTGCCCGTGCTATTTCCGTTTTAGTTATTTCATGTCCATGTGCATTAGGTCTTGCAACACCCGTGGCTATTATGGTAGGCAATGGTATGGGCGCAAAGCATGGTATCTTGTTTAAGACATCTGAATCATTAGAAGTGGCAGGATCTGTTGATATTATTGCGTTAGATAAGACAGGTACAATCACAAAAGGAACTCCTGTAGTGACTGACGTGGTCCCTTATAAGATAGAGAAAGAAGTACTATTAAATTATGCTTCTAGTCTAGAAAAAAAGAGTGAACATCCTCTTGGTAAAGCTGTGACTGATTATTATCAAGGTAGTGAAGATGTTGAAGACTTCGAGATATTACCTGGTCATGGGTTAAGAGGGTTAATTCACGGTAAAGAAGTATTAGGTGGAAGCATCAAGATGATGGAAAAACATATTCCTGAAGAAATGATGAAACAGGCATCTGATAAGGCAATGGAAGGTAAGACACCTCTATTCTTTAGTTATGATGATACTTATCTTGGTATGATCTGTGTGGCTGATACAATGAAGGAAGATAGCCCTCAGGCTATTAAAGAAATGCAGAATATGGGTATTCAAGTTGTAATGTTGACAGGTGACAACAAGAAGACTGCAGATGCAATTGGTAAAAAAGCTGGTGTGGATGAAGTGATTGCAGGTGTATTACCTGATGGTAAAGAGAGTGTTATTAGAGATTTACAGAAGCATGGTAAAGTAGCTATGGTGGGTGATGGAATCAATGATGCACCTGCCCTTACACGTGCGGATATTGGAATTGCGATTGGTGCAGGTACTGATATTGCGATAGATGCAGCTGATGTTGTCTTAATGAATAGTAAGCTGACAGATGTCACTGCCGCTATTAGACTCTCTCGTGCGACATTAAGAAATATCCATGAAAACTTATTTTGGGCATTTTTCTATAATGCGATTTGTATTCCTGTTGCTGCTGGTGTATTTATTCACTTAACAGGATGGCAGATGAGTCCTATGTTAGGGGCTGCTGCCATGAGTTTATCTAGTTTCTTTGTATGTATGAATGCATTAAGATTAAATACTTTCTCTATGCATGATGCATCAAAAGATATAAAAAGAAAGAAAAAGGAGAAAAAAACAATGGAAAAGACTTTAGAAATTACTGGTATGATGTGTGGTCATTGTGAAATGGCTGTAAAGAAGGCATTAGAAGCTGTAGATGGTGTAGAAAGTGCTGATGTAAGTCATGAAAAAGGCACTGCAGTTGTCACTTTAAGCAAAGAAGTATCTGATGATGTCTTAAAGAAAACTGTAGAAGATAAAGATTATATAGTTACAAACATCAAATAAAAAAAGAAGTCCTAAGACTTCTTGAGATCCTCAAATGCATAACTATGCATTTGAGGATTTTTTCTTTCAAATTCTTCTTTTTGTATTTTAGAACGAGAAATAACATCCTGAAGTAATTCTCTTGAAGAAATACGTGTAGCCCCATGGCCTAATACAATCTTCTGTTCAAGATTATCACTTGTAGCTACCACAAGACGATATTGCCCTGCCATCTGTTTTGTGATGCTTTCAATATAAGCATCGGCTGTCTGTCCTTCTTTTGTATAAACGATTTCCATATCGTGATACATCTGACTCTTGCCTTTATTCTGTGGAACCTTATAAGCATCAAAGACAAGGATCATATGACAGCCACGATACCCTTTATAGCTCATCAATATATCAATAAGCTTATCTCTTGCACTACCTAGGTTTTGTTTCGCAAGTTCTTTCAGTTCATCCCAGGCAAAGATGACATTATATCCATCTACAATCAAATATTCATCTAATACCTGTACTGTATTAGAAGAGACATGATCTTGTTTTGGTTTATAGTAGTCACTTGCAAGTTTTGTATCTATTGGACCATAGGTACGTTCATATACTCTTTTAAGTTCTTCATCACTAATATGTACAGGATTATGTGTATAAGTATGTTCCTGTTTCATTGCACTATAAAGAGGTAAATGCATCTTCTCTCTTACTTCATCATAAGGGACATAATATCCTGCACCATGTGAACAGAAGATAGAACCTGTAGGATTATCTAGATCTGATTCACTATCATAATCACATTGAGTTATCACTTCTTTCTGATTTTCTACTGGTGCATAGAATGTATCTAAGAAGAAAAGCTGTCCTTTGCCTTTTGTGGAAGTCAGAAGTTCTTTTTGATAGTGAGTCAAGAATAAGACAGGTGCTTCTCCATGAAGTGTTGTAATATCATTATTCTCATTGACTACAGTAGGTGTTGGATAGTCTTCTAAAGCATAGTAAACCTTACTCAAAGCCTCTGTAGGAATGACTAATTCATATTTATAATAGGGTTCTAAAATAACTGATTCAGTCATTTTTAACCCTTGTCTAATAGCACGATAAGTGGCTTCTCTGAAGTCTCCTCCTTCTGTATGTTTTAAGTGGGCTTTACCACCTAGAAGTGTGATTTTCATATCTGTAATAGGAGAACCTGTGAGTACACCTAAGTGTTCTTTTTCTTGTAAGTGTGTCATGATGAGATTCTGATATCTCTCTTCTAAGTTATTCTGACATTGATTATCAAAAACAAGTCCTGAACCTTGAGGAAGTGGTTCTAAGTAAAGATGGACTTCACTATAGTGTCTGAGTGGTTCAAAGTGTCCTACCCCTTCTACTGGTTCTTTGATTGTTTCTAGATAAGCGACTTCTCCTTCATCTACTGTGATATCTTCATTAAAACGATCTTTCATTAATTGTTTAAGAATATCTATCTGTACTTCACCCATTAAAGAAACTTGAGCATGATCATCAAATAGTTTTAAATGAAGTAATGGTTCTTCTTCACCTAATACCTTTAAAGAAGAAAAGAAATGATTGATATCTGCTTCTTTAGACGGTTGAATTGAATATAACATGGAAGGTCTCAGTGTTGAATGAATCACACGTCCTGATCCAATATAATCCCCTGCCTGAAGCTTCTTAATACCTGTTAAGGCTACAATATCATTCTGAGAGGCTTCTTCTACGAGAGTATGATGGTTCCCTTGATATAACCTGATTTGGTGAATCTTTTCATCATGAATTGTATCACGTACATGAAGCCTGCCACCAGTGATCTTAATAAAGACAAGACGTTCTCCTCTTTCATCTCTCGTAATCTTAAAGACCTGTGCAGATAATTCTTTCTGTGGTTCTTTTTCTAAAGTATAACGGTCCAAGGCATCCAGTAGTTCATCTACACCTTGATTCTTAAGTGCACTACCAAAATAAAGTGGATAAAGATGTCTATTAGAAATCGCTTTTGCGATAGATGCATCTTTTAAAGATCCTGTTTCTAAATATTCTTCTATCATCTCTTCATCAAGTGCTGCAATATCTTCTTCAGAAGCACTCATATCCATAATATGAGGAGATAACTGCGATAAAGAGTCCAGTAGTTCTTCTTTTGTATAATGTGTTAAATCCATTTTATTCACAAAGATGAAGGCTGGTACATGATAGTGATCTAATAAGTTCCAGATCGTTTTAGTGTGCGCCTGTACACCATCTAAACCATTGATAATCACTATTGCATAATCTAGAACACTTAATGCACGTTCCATTTCTCCACTAAAATCAGCATGTCCTGGTGTATCAATAAATGTGAAATGGTTATTCTTATAATCAAGAGAAGAAACCTTAGAAAAGATTGTGATTCCTCTTTCTCTTTCCTGTGTATTATAGTCAAGGAATGTATCTTTATGATCTACTCGTCCCTGATGTTTAATTGTACCTGTTGTATAAAGTAATGACTCACTTAATGTGGTTTTACCTGCATCAACATGAGCCACCATTCCGAGTGTTAATCGTTTCATCAAATCACCTCTTGATTATTGTATCATAGATTAATCAAAAAACACCTTGGTTTTAATCAAGGTGTAAGACGTACTTCTCTATATAATTTCCAATACCATCATGATCATTATCATCAGTGATATAATCTGCCACACTCTTTGTCTTTTCACTTCCGTTAGCCATTACAACACCAATACCAGCATTAAGTGTCATATCATAATCATTGTCTGCATCACCAAATGTAAGTATATCTTTGATATCAATATCATGAAGTTTAAGTATTTCTATAAGTCCTGCTGTTTTAGAAATATGGGGATCCATATATTCATAGAGATCACTGGCAGTCTTCAGTGAAGATGATTTGAATTTATCACTCTTGAAAGTCTGTGCACGTTCAATGATTCTATCCATATAATCAGGTTTACAAATAATCATAAGTTTCGGTTTTGGTTCCGTTAAATATTCATCATAGTTGACTACTTTATAAGGTATATGGTCTGCTTCTGATAAGAATTGGATATGTTCATCATCTTTTGGTGCATATATTATACCATTTTCTGTAATCGCAAAGTTACAATCCATATCTTTAAAGTGTTCAATAATTTCTTTAATAGATTCACCATCTAATGGATACTGTGCTTTAGATATATTAAGTGTATAGTCATAGATTTCAGCACCACCTGTACCTACAATTAAGTCAACTAACCCATCAATATGCCAATCTTTTAAGAGTGTTTGAATACTGTTTACATCTCTTCCTGTAGATAAACCAAAGAGTACGCCTTCTTCTCTTGCTTTTTTAATCATCTCTACTGTTTTATCTGTGACATATCCTTTACTTGATAGAAGTGTGCCATCTATATCACACATGATTGCTTTAATACTCATAATTTTCCTCCTTGATTCCTAGCATAGTAAATAATAATGCTGTTTTCAATCTACAGACTGTATTTGGTAATTATTTTGCAATAACAGCTTTTATTTTAGTTATTGTTTAGGATTATTTTTCCAAAGAAAAGTCCACCGTAGTGGACTCAGATTGTTGACAAATTAGATGAAAATATCAATTGGGCTATCCAAAATTGGTATTTTCATTTTTTTGTTTGCTTGAAATATTCATATATCACTCTAAATATTAAAAAACGCAAGC
>ERZ1026993.508-NODE-508-length-12539-cov-5.232377_pt1 | contig 12539 bp, 8 predicted proteins | sample MGYA00519454_ERZ1026993 | MGnify/ENA primary metagenome ERZ1026993 (study PRJEB26926, sample SAMN06164552) | human gut metagenome | biome: ENVO:00009003; feature: ENVO:2100002; material: ENVO:00002003 | host: Homo sapiens | place: USA | collected 2012 ...
TGGGCAACCCCCTGGGTGAGCTGGGCGGCACCGTGACCAGCGGCATCGTCAGCGCCCTGAACCGCAGCGTGACCATCCAGGGCACCAGCTCCACCAACACCATGTCCCTGATCCAGATGGATGCCTCTGTCAGTCCCGGCAACTCCGGCGGCGGCCTGTTCAACATGAACGGTGAGCTCATCGGTCTGGTCAACGCAAAGTCTTCCTCCAGCGATGCGGAGGGTCTGGGCTTCGCCATCCCCATCAACGATGCCATCAAGGTGGCACAAGATCTGCTGGAGAACGGCTATGTCTCCGGCCGCCCCTACATGGGCATCACCTATCTGGCTGTGACCGATGCCCAGACCGCCGCACAGCTCAACGTCACTGCCTACGGCGTTTACGTTGTGGATGTTGTGCAGGGCGGCCCCGCCGACAAGGCCGGTCTGAAGACCGGTGACCGCATCGTAAGCATCGACGGCACTGAGATCGCCCAGAAGGACGACCTTGGCACCCTGATCCAGCAGCATGCCGCCGGTGATACCCTTTCCATCACCGTGGCCCGGGAAGGCCAGATGCAGACTGTCAGCCTGACTCTGGGCGAGAAGAATGCCCAGACCCAGCAGGCACAGAAAAACTCCTGATTCTCCCCAATCTTTTTCCTGATCCATAAATCAAAAATCCCCTGACCGGCGTTGAACTGGTCAGGGGATTTTTAATTGCAGGTTGTCAAGCAACGGCAGACCGTATTTTTATACCTGCCCGAACACGGTGGCACTCAGGGGCAGGAGGACGGTCTGGCCGGTGCAGATGCGGCTGCTGCCCCGCCACAGGCTGGAGGAGATGCCGTCGCTCAGCAGCTTCCAGCTGCCGCCGGGCAGGGTGACGACCTGCGCCGTCTCGGTGGGGTTATAGTAGACGCACAGGGCGCTCCATGCCGCGCCGTCGCCCCACTGGGCGGGGAGCCGCCAGCCCACAAGAGGCTGTTCCAGCGGGAAGAACTCGATGGCGGCAGGGCTGGCCTTGTCCAGCGCGCCCAGCCTGGGGAACGCCGCCCGCAGACCAATGAGCCCGCGGTAGTAATCCACAAGGCTGTGGAACTGTTCGGCCCGGTGCCAGTCCAGCCGGTTGAGGGCCGGGCTGGAGTGGTAGCTGTTGCCCTGCCCCTTCTTGGTGCGGGCAAACTCCTCGCCCGCCTGCCAGAAAGGCAGGCCCATGCTGGTCAGGTAGATGCCCGCCGCCAGCCGGTTCTGGGCCAGCGCGGTCTTGTCCACAGCGGCAAACTCCGGGCGGGCGTAGCGCACCATCAGGAGCTTATCCCACAGGGTAAAGTTGTCGTGGGCTGAAACATAGCTGATGATCTGCCCCGGGGCGTGGGGCGGCAGCTTTTCACTGCGGCACCACGCCGCCACCGAAGCACCGATATCCCAGAAACTCCCGGGCTTACCCTCCACATAGCCCGGCTCCCGGGCATCGAAGCAGCCGCCCTTGATGGCATCCCGGGTGTTGTCGCAAAAGATGCCGATGCGCTCGTTCAGCATATTCAGGTTGTTCTTGTTGGCCTCGTACCGGTGCAGGGTGCTGCAGCCGCCCTGCCACGGCTCACCGTACATCAGAATATCCCGCCCGCCGGGCAGCTTGTCCAGTTCAGCCCGGAGGAGGTTCATGGTCTCCACGTCATACAGGCCCATCAGGTCAAACCGGAAGCCGTCGATGTGATATTCCCGTGCCCAGTAGAGCACCGAATCAATGAGATAGCGCCGGGCCATGGGCCGCTCGGAGGCAAACTCGTTGCCGCAGCCGCTGCCGTTGGAGAGGGAACCGTCATCGTTCTGGCGGAAGTAGTAGAGGGGCACCACCCGGTTCAGCACATTGTCGGAGCGGTACATGTGGTTATACACCACGTCCATTACAACGCCGATGCCCGCCGCATGGAGGGCCGCGATCATCTGCTTGCACTCCCGCACCCGCACCTCCCCCCGGGTGGGGTCGGTGGAGTAGCTGCCATCGGGCACATTGAAGTTGGTGGGGTCGTAGCCCCAGTTATACTGCCGGGTCAGGGGGCGGCTCTCATCCACGCTGCCAAAATCGAAGATTGGCATGAGCTGGACATAGCTCACCCCCAGCCGCTTGAGATAATTCAGGCAGGTGGGGTGGATGCCGTCGCTGCTCAGGGTCGTGCCCTGCTGGGTAAAGGCCAGAAATTTGCCCCGCCAGGCCGTGTGCACGCCGCTGGCCGGGTCCTGCGAGAAATCCCGGACGCTGACCTCCCAAACGCTGCGGCGGGCCGGTGGGATCACCGGCCGCACATCCCGCTCCCAGCCCTGCGGGTCTACCCGGGCCGGGTCAAAGATCATGCTGCGCACCCCGTTCACCCCTGCCGAGCGGGCGTAAGGGTCCGCTGCATTGCAGGTGCCAAACGGGGTGGTAAGGGTGAAATCGTAGTATTTTCCGTGCTGGTCGCCGGGCAGATAGATGCTCCACACACCCTTGTCCTGCTGCTGCAGGGGCAGGGTGCCCACACAGGCCCCGCCGGTGCCCCGGCGGTACAAGTTCACTGCTGCCTGTTTTGCCGTGGGAGCCCACAGGCGCAGGTGTGTCCCGGCGGGGGTATACTCCACCCCCAGCGGGCCATAGTATTCCGTCTGGCGGGCAAAGGCTTCGCTCTCAAACAACGTCTTCCATTCAGCAGGTGTTCTTGGCTCCATAGCAATTCATCCTTTCGTTTGACAATAGTGTAACGAACTTTGTCCTTTATTTCAACCCTTTCCTTGCAAAACGTACCAGACTCCACTATACTGAAAGAAAAAACACTGCACGGAGGGAAGTTTTATGGCATACACCGATGATTGGGAAAGTCTGATGAACGGCGTGTTCGGCCCGGGGGGCAGATTCAAAGCCGCCCCCGGCACTTCTGCGCCCAAAACAGGCGGCAGCGCCGCCCTGCCTGACCTGAACGCGGCGCTTCTGGAACAGCAGAAACGGCTGGACGAGCTGTTGAAGCAGCAGAACGCCCAGCTCAAAACCCAGAGCGATGCCACCGCCGCCGCGCTGGAAAGCAGCCGCCAGATGCTGCGGGACATGGAGGACGAAGGCCTGCTGGCCAGGGGCACCACCGACGTGAAGCCGGAACATCTGGGCAGCTTTGAAGGCCTTGCCGCCGAGGTCAAGCAGACGGTGCTGGGGCAGGATGCTTTTGTGGACAGCGTGGTGCGGGCCATGCGCCGCCCCTTTGTGCTGGGCACCGAAGCCCCCGCCGCCCGCAACGTCATCCTGCTCACAGGCGGGGCAGGCACAGGCAGGCATTTTGCACTGGAAGAAACTGCCCGCTGCATGGCGGCCCGGGGCCTTTTGCAGAGCGACAGGATCGCCACGCTGGATCTGGCCCTTTACCCCAATTCCGGCGCCGAGAAGCTCTTCCTGCAGGACCTCTACGCCGCCCTGCACGCGCCCGGGGAGATCCTTGCCTTTGAGCACTACGAGAGCTGCTATCCCGGCTTTCTGAAGACCCTGTCTGATCTGGCCGTCAAGGGCAGTGCCCCCCTGTCCAGCCGGTATCTCGTGAACAAGGAGGGCATCCTTGTGGATGCAGGCACAGCGCTGGCCCCGGGAGCCGTCAGCCGCATCGACCCCTGCGGCAAATACCTCATCTTCTATTCCCACAAGGGCCGGGAGGCACTGGCTGACAAATTCGGCGCGGCGCTGGTGTCGGCACTGGGGGATGTCTGCGAGACGGCCTCCTACACCCGGGAGGATCTGGCCGCCCTTGCCGCACAGCAGCTCAACGGGCTGGCCCAGAAGATCCGCACCCGGCTGGGGCTGACCCTTTCCGCCGGGGCCGACGTGCGGGACTATGTCGCGGCCCAGTGCACCGCGCAGAAGGGTGCGGCAGGCCTTTCCGCGTGCACCGACCGCATCTTCCGCGCCCTGAGTGAATATTGTCTGCGGACCGATGAAACCCTTACCGGCACCGTGACCCTGACCGCCGGACCGGAAGGGGTGCTGTTCCGCCTGAACGACGGCGCAGACCAGCCCCTGTTCGACCTGCTGCCTGCCGCCTACACCGGCGCGCTGGATGCCATCCGCGCCGAGATCAACGAGCTGGTGGGCCTTGCCCCGGTCAAGGAATATGTGTTCGGTCTGGCCGACAACCTGCAGGTGCAGCAGCGCCGGGCCGCTGCCGGGCTGAAAACGGCCAGCCTGTCCATGCACATGATCTTCACCGGAAACCCCGGCACCGGCAAGACCACCATTGCCCGGCTGGTGGCACGGTATCTGAAAGCCATCGGTGCCCTCAAGGGCGGCCAGTTGGTGGAGGTGACCCGTGCCGATCTGGTGGGCCGCTACACCGGCCACACTGCCCCCCTGACCAACAGCGTCATTGAGAGCGCCCTGGGTGGTGTGCTCTTCATTGACGAGGCATACAGCCTTTACCGCGGCGAGCAGGACAGCTTCGGGCTGGAAGCCATCGACACGCTGGTGAAGGGGATGGAGGATCACCGGGATGAGCTGGTGGTCATTCTGGCAGGTTACACCAGGGAGATGGAGACCTTCCTCACCGCCAACAGCGGCCTTGCCAGCCGTTTTCCCAACCGGATCGAGTTCCCGGACTACACCGCTGAGGAGCTGCTGCAGATCACCCACGTTCAGGCAAAGAACAAGGGGTACCGTCTAGCCGAAAGCTGCGCCGAACCCCTGCTGGGCTATTATGCCCGCTGGCAGGAATCCGATGCCCGCACCGCCGGCAATGGCCGCCTTGCCCGCAACACACTGGAAAAGGCCATCTTCCACCAGAGCCGCCGCCTTGTCGCCGAACCCGCCGCCGCGCTGGATCTGATCCTGCCCAGTGATCTGGAATTGAAGGAACCGTAAACACGCAAAAAGGACTGCTTTCGCAGTCCTTTTTTGTTATTGATGCTGTTCTGCCAGCCGGGCGGTCATCTCCCGCATTCCCTGCCGCACTTCGGGCGGGGCAACCACTTCTATCTTGCCGCCAAAGCCGCAGACCCAGCCATAGAACTGGTCACTGACGCAGATGGGGACATCAAAATGGAAGCAGCCATTCTCCTCGGGCAGGAACACGGGCGTTGCGCCAAAGCGCTCCCGCATGGCACCTTCCAGATCCGCAGTGCACCGCAGGGTAACGCGATGCTCCGGCCCGCCGTACATTCCAAAGTGCTTGCGCAGATAGGCAGGCAGGTCAAGATCCGCAAACTGCTCCTGACCCCGCCGGGGCGCATCCAGCACCCGGACCCCGCTCATCTTGTCCACCCGGTAATGGCGGATGCCCTTTTCATCGGCAAAGGCAATGAGGTAGTAACACCCGTTCTCCCAGGCCAACTGCCACGGGCTGACGGTCCTTTTCTCTTTCTCGCGGCTGTCGGCTTTTCTGTAGAGGAACTCCACCATTTTACCGTTGTTGATGGCCTCGTGCAGGGCATCGATGCTGTACAGCAGGCTCTTGCTGTCGGTCTTGGGGCGGCCCTCCACATAGACCTGACGCTGCAGCTGGCTGCCCTCGTAGTTGGAGCAGAGCTTTTCCAGCTTGTGGATCAGCCGCCTGCTCGTGGTGCCGGATACCACCCGGCTTGCCTGCACGGCATCCACCAGCAGCTTGAGCTCCGCCAGATCAAAGGTGCGGCTGGCAAGGAAATACCCGCCGCCCCGGCCCCGGCGCAGCTTGATGTCATAGCCCAGCGCACCCAGTGCCTCAATATCGCTGTACACGCTCTTGCGCTCACAGCGGATGCCCTGCGCCTCCAGCAGCTCCACCAGCTGCGGCACGTTCAGCAGGTGGTTTTCATCGGTCTGCTGCTCAAAAATGCGCAATAGCGCCAGCAGCTTGGATTTCTGGCCTTCCTGTTTGGGCATTCGGTACACCTCATTTTTTCGTGTTGTGCCAAACCTCTCAGTCTCGATTCCAGCTCCCCAGCAGGGGAGCCGGAAAAAAACAGCAGTGCTGTGTGCTGAAAAGGTTACGGCGCTTTCTTATCAAACGCCGCGCGGCGCTGGGTGGACAGGCGGAACATCTCCTCCAGCTTTTCCCGGTCATCGGCCACAAGGGCGTTGCGCATCTCGTTCAGCGCCCCGCTGAACTGGTCGATCTCGGAGATGAGGTTCTCTTTGTTCCAGAGGAACAGCTCCGCCCACATCTTATCGTTGATGCGTGCAATGCGGGTCAGGTCCCGGAAGGAATCACCGGTGTACTCGCACAGCGAGGTATTGTCGTTGGCGCACATCAGGCTGACGGCGATGGCATGGCAGAGCTGGCTGACATAGCCGATCATCCTGTCATGCTCCTGCACGGTCAGGGTGCAGATATGCTTGAAGCCCAGCACCTCGGCCAGCTCCCTGGCCCACTGAATGGCCTCCGGGGTGTTCTTTTCCGTGGGGGTCACAATGAAGTTGGCCGGGGCAAAATTCACCTCGGCGGCGTGCTCCACGCTGGAGGTCTCACGGCCCGCCATGGGGTGGCTGGCAATGAACTCCACGCCCGGCCTGCACATGGCCTGAATGGGCTCCACCAGACCGGTCTTTACGCCCGACACATCGGTAAAGATGCAGCCTTCCTTCAGCAGGTGGCCGTAGGTCCGGAACCACTCGATCAGGGCCGTGGGGTACAAGCCAAAGATGATATGATCAGCCTGACGCACCAGATCCTCAAAATCGTGGGTCTTGCCGCTGGCGATATAGCCGTGGTCGAGGGCATACTGCAGATGACCCTCGCTGCGGTTGATGCCGTCCACATGGAACCCGGCCCTGCTCAGCTCCAAGGCGTACTTGCCGCCCAGCAGACCCAGGCCCACAATGAGATAACGCTTTGATTTATCCAACATGTTCCACCTCCGCGCCCAAAGGCTTGATGGCTTCCAGAAAATCCGGCCAGCTCTTGGCAATGGCCTCGGCCCCGCTGATGGGCAGGGCCAGCCCGGCGGCCAGCGCCAGCACCGCAAGGCTCATCACCACGCGGTGGTCGTTGTGGCCGGAAAGCGGCTGCTCCGGGGCATGGAGCGCCCCGGCACCCCCATGGATGGTAATGGTGCCGCCCTCGCTCTCCAGCTGCCCGCCGCAGGCCCGCAGCTCGGTCTCCATGGCCTCGATGCGGTCACTCTCCTTGATGCGGAGACGTTCGGCGTTGCGGATGACCGTGGTTCCCTCACACAGCAGGCCCAGCACCATCAGCACGGGGCCCAGGTCGGGGCAATCGGCAAGGTCGATGTCCGTTCCGTGGAGCGGGGCCTTTTCAAACACCACGCCCTGCCCGGTGCGGGTGAATCTTGCACCGCACCGCCGGAGGATCTTCAGAATGGCGGCATCGCCCTGCAAGGTCTCTTCAGACAGGCCGGTGATGGCCACACCGCCGGTCACAGCGCCCAGCACGGCAGGAAAGGCCGCCTGGCTGTAATCGCCCTCCACGGTGTAATCACAGGGAAGATAGTGCTGCCCGCCGGGGATTTCCAGCGTGTTCTCATCCAGCCAGCGGCTTTCCACGCCAAAGGCGTGCTGCACCGCGCGGGTCATATCGATGTAGCTCCGGCTCTCCACAGGCGGGATGAGGTGCAGGGTGCTGGTGCCGCCCAGCAGGGGCAGGGCAAACAGCAGCCCGCTGATGAACTGGCTGGACACGTTGCCCGCCAGCTCGTATTCGCCCGGGGTCAGGGCACCTTCCACAGTCAGGCGGTCCGCGCCCTGCTCAAAACGCAGGCCCTGCTGCTGATACAGCGTTTTATAGACCGACTGGGGCCGCTCCATCAGCCGCCCACGGCCCGTAAAAGTCACTTCCTGCCCGGTCAGGCTGGCCAGCGGGATGAGGAAGCGCAGGGTGCTGCCGCTCTCACAGCAGTCCACGGGGGCATCAACCGGCAGAAAGCGGCCCAGCCCCTCCACCACCGCGTCGTTTTCACCGGTGGTGACACGGGCGCACAGCCGGGCCGCCGCGCCCAGCGTGGCGGAGATATCCTTGCTGAAAGCAAGATGATGGAGATGGGAGGTCCCCTTTGCCAGCGCCGCGCAGAGCACCGCCCGGTGAGCCATGCTTTTGCTGGGAGGCGCGGCGATGTTGCCGCCCACCGTCCGGCTTGATTTTATCGTAATGTTCATCGTGTTACTTTACCTGGCTCGCCCTCTCCGTCAGCGCTTTGCGCTGCCACCTCTCCCAAAGGGCGAGGCCTTGGCAGTCCACCGCAAGGTCTGTGGTTTCGCCAGAGGCTCTCCCTTTGGGAGAGCTGGCAAAGCCGTCAGGCTTTGACTGAGAGGGTGAGGCCGTTCATCGTGTTACATATCCCGGCCAATGGCCCATGCGACCTGACGGCACTTTGCCATGGCCTGTGCAAAGGCATCCGGGGTCAGGCACTGTGCGCCATCGCTCCATGCGTGGCGGGGATCATAGTGGACTTCCACCTCCAGACCGTCGGCACCGGCGGCCACAGCGGCGATCATCATCGGCTCGACCAGATTGGCCTTGCCGGTGGCGTGGCTGGGGTCCACGATGATGGGCAGATGGGTCTTTTCGTGGATGATGGGCACAGCGGAGAGGTCGAGGGTGTTGCGGGTGTACTTCTCAAAGGTGCGGATGCCCCGCTCGCAGAGAATGACCTGCTCGTTGCCGCCGGCCATGATATACTCTGCGGACATGATCCACTCCTCGATGGTGTTGCACAGGCCGCGCTTGAGCAGAACAGGCTTGTGCATCTTACCCACGGCCTTGAGCAGCTGGAAATTCTGCATGTTGCGGGCACCGATCTGTACCACGTCCACATATTCCTCAAACTCCGGGATCCGGTCCTCGCTCATCAGCTCGGACACGATGGGCATTCCGGTGGCCTCCCGTGCCTTGACCATATCGAGGATGCCCTCGGTCTCCAGACCCTGGAAGGAGTAGGGAGAGGTGCGGGGCTTATAAGCGCCGCCGCGGAACAGGCTTGCACCGCCCGCCTTTACGCCGTTGGCAATGCGCAGTGCCTGCTCCTCGCCCTCGATGCTGCAGGGGCCTGCCATCACGGCGATCTTCTCGCCCCTGCCGATCTTCACGCCGCCGCAGTCGATGATGGAATCGGCGGGGTGGAACAGGCGGTTGGCCCGCTTATAGGGGGCGGACACGCGGGTGACGTTGTCGATCCAGGGGTTGGCCAGCACGTCGCGCTCATCGATCTTGGTGGTATCGCCCACCAGACCGAACACATTGTAATCCTTGCCGGTGATCAGGGTCACATCCAGGCCCTGCTTCTCGAATTTGTCTACGATCTTTTCCAGCTCTTCCTTGGGGGTGCCTTTTTTGGTCGAAATGATCATCTTGTTTCTTTTCCCTTCTGTTTTGTCTCTATGCTTTCAGTTTTGCTGCACAGCCTGCCCTACTTGCCAAGGGCTCCCCCTTCGGGGGAGCTGGCGAGCGAATGCGAGACTGAGAGGGTTGTTACTGCACCAGGTGCGTCTGCGCGCCGCCATCCAGCCGGAGCAGCTGCACAAGGTAGGCGCAGGCATGGAGATATCCGCTGACCCCCTCGCCTGCAAAGCGGCCCTGACAGCCAAAGGAGACCACATCCACGCTGCGGAAGGGCTCCTTGCCGCTGGGGTCGGCCAGCATCACTTCCACGGCGGGCACGCCGCACACCTGCAGCGCTTCCAGGATGGCCACGCTGTAATAGGCGTAGCCGCCCGGGTTGAGGATGATACCATCGGCCCGGCCTGCCGCCGACTGGATTTCATCGATGAGGTCGCCCTCGTGGTTGGACTGGAAAAAGTCCACCTGAACATCCATCTGGGCACAACCCGCCTCGATATAATCCAGCAGTGTATTAAAATCGATCTGCCCCTCCATGCCCGGCTCCGTGAACTGGGTCAGGTTGAGGTTGGGACCGTTAATGACTAAAAATTTCATCCAGCGCCTCCATTGCCGCCGTCACGGCATCCGCAGGGGTGGTCTTGTTGGAGATCACAGCATCCGCTGCCGCCAGATAGAGCGGGCGGCGCTGGGCTTCCATGGTTTTCAGGGCCTCTGGGCTGGTGGAAAGGGGCCTTCCGCCGCCCACCAGCAGATCTTCCAGCGGCCGGTCGATAAAGAGCACGATGCCGTTGGCGTGGAGCGCCCGGAGGTTTGCCGGGTCTTTGACCACGCCGCCGCCGCAGGAGATGACCTGCCGGTTCTCCTTGGCAAAGCGGGCGGTCTGCGCGGCCTCCAGCTTCCGGAAGCCTGCCTCCCCCTCAGCGGCAAAGATGTCCGGGATGCTCCGGCCGTCGGTCTTGACGATCTCCTCGTCCAGATCCACGAACCGCTTGCCCAGCCGTTCCGCCAGAGCGCGGCCCAGGGTGGATTTGCCCGAGGAGGGCATCCCGATGAGGGCAATGTTCAGCTGTTCCCGCCGCAGCTCGCTGGTCACACGGGCGATCTCGGCACCGGCATCCTCAAACTTACGGTCGAGGAAAAATTCTGCCGCGTACACTGCCTGCGCCACCAGCATTTCCAGACCGCCGACGGCAACGGGCACCCCCAGCTCCTCGGCCCGGAGGATGAGCTCGGTCTTATCGGGATTATAGATGACATCGATCACGGCTTCCAGCCCGGGCATGGAGGTGATATCCAGGGCGCTCACGCCCACATTGGGGTACATGCCCACCGGCGTGGTGTTGATGATGATCTGCGCCCCGGTGGTCAGGGCCTGTTCATAGTTCAGCTCTCCCTTTTCGGGGTCGGGATGGCGGCTGACGGTATAGATCTGTTTCGCGCCCCGGTCATGGGCCACGGCCCAGGTGGTGTTGTGGGTGCCGCCGGTGCCCAGAATGAGCACGGTCCTGTCCTTGAACTCCACACCGTGTGCATCGCACAGATAGGAGAAGCCGGGGTAATCGGTGTTGTAGCCGTAGAGCAGGCCGTTCCTGTTGACGATGGTGTTCACGGCGTTGATGGCCTTGGCGTGGGGGTCGATGTAGGAGCAGTACTCCATGACCACCAGCTTATAGGGGATGGTGACATTGATGGCCCTGAACTGCCGCCGGGTCAGAAAGGCCCGGACTTCCTCTTCCGTGGGCAGGGGGCACAGGTCGTACCGGTAGCCGCAGAGCATCTCGTGGATGACCTTGGAGTAGGAGTGGCCCAGCCGCCCGCCGATGAGTCCGTATTCCATTTACAGCACCTCCTTGCGGTAGCCGGTGGGGTCCTCCATCCAGGCCATGCCGTATTTTGCGGTGAGCAGGTCGCCCACGGCCAGCGCGGCGGCGCGGGTCTGCACAATGGCGGCCCGGGGCACGATGCAGGGGTCGTGGCGGCCCTGAATGGACAGCTCCGCGTCCTTCTTTGCGATATAATCCACCGTGTCCTGCGTTTTGTAGATGCTGGGGGTAGGCTTGACCGCCGTGCGGAACACCACGGGCATTCCGTTGGAGATGCCTCCGTTCAGGCCCGCATTGTGGTTGGTGGCGGTGACGATGCGCTCCCCCTGCATCCGAAAGGCATCGTTGGCCTCCGAGCCCTTCTGGTCCGCAAAGCCGAAGCCGGAACCGAACTCGATGCCCTTGACCGCCGGGATGGAGAAGGCCAGGTGAGCGAGCTTGCTCTCCACGCTGTCGAAATAGGGTTCACCCACGCCTGCGGGCAGGCCCAGAATGGCGGTCTCCAGCACGCCGCCCACACTGTCGCCCTCGGCACCGGCGGCACGGATGGCAGCTTTCATGGGTTCCTCCACACTGCCGTCCAGCAGGGCAAAGCCCTCGGACTTGTTCAGCAGTGCCTCGGCCTGCGCCGCCAGCGCGGCGGGATCATCCAGCGCAAAGGGGGCATCGCTGATCCCGGCACACCGCCCGATGTGAGTCACGATCTCGATCCCGGCCCGGTTCAGGGCTCCCAGCACCAGAGCGCCGCCCGCCACCAGCGCGGCGGTGACGCGGCCCGAAAAGTGGCCGCCGCCCCGGGCATCCTGATAGCCGTGGTACTTGGCGTAGGCAGTGTAATCCGCGTGGCCGGGCCGCAGCAGGTCAGCTGTTTTGGCATAGTCGCCGCTGCGGGTGTTCTGGTTTTCGATCATCAGGGCAATGGCGGTGCCGGTGGTGCGGCCGTTGACCACACCGGACAAAAACTGCACCGCATCCCCCTCCACACGGGGGGTGGAAAGGCCGTCGCCCCGGGCACGGCGCTTGTCCATGCAGGCAGCAAGAAAGGCTTCCTCCACAGGCACGCCCGCCGCCATGCCATCCAGCACTGCGCCGACAGCCCTGCCGTGGCTCTCGCCAAAAATGGTCAGCGAAAGGTCGCTGCCAAAGGTGTTTTTCATGGTGTCAGTCCTCCATGCCCAGCAGGGGGCGCAGCCCCTCCACGGGGATGGTCTCGGCCCGCCAGCAGCCCAGACCCGGCACCTTGATGACCGTGATCTGGCCGCCCTGGGCCTTTTTATCGTGCAGCATCTCGGCCAGCACCTTTTCCTTGTTATAGGTGGTGCGGGTGGGCAGGCCAATGCGGCGGTAGACCGCCCGCACCCGCTTCTGCAGCGCCTTGGATTCGATCATGGGCAGCATCCCCAGCGCCACGCACTCGCCGTGGAACAGGCCCACGGTGCGGCGGCCCTTGATGC
>ERZ1026993.527-NODE-527-length-12212-cov-9.840503_pt1 | contig 12212 bp, 6 predicted proteins | sample MGYA00519454_ERZ1026993 | MGnify/ENA primary metagenome ERZ1026993 (study PRJEB26926, sample SAMN06164552) | human gut metagenome | biome: ENVO:00009003; feature: ENVO:2100002; material: ENVO:00002003 | host: Homo sapiens | place: USA | collected 2012 ...
ACATTATATTTATAGTTTTGAAAGAATAAAATATAAAGATATAAAAGAATGTGATAAGAAGGGAAAATGTCTGGTATGAATAAAATCAAGATAATATTTAGCAAATGGGTATTGCTCATACTATGTGTTGTGCTGGTATGTACGCAGGCAAATGCAGCAGGTATAGTTAACTTCAATTCACCAGATAATACATCTCAAGAGACAGTTTATGATAATAATACAAATACAACTGAAACAACTGAGAGTATAGAGACATATTGCCAAAATAATAAGATCTGTATTTATAACTATAATCAGTTAAAACAGATTGGTTCAGATGCTTATGTTTATACAGGTGATAAGGATGGATCAATTGGTTATGGAGAAGTAGTAAAGAATGAAGGAACTGAATTGAGATATACATCAGATGCTCAATATGTATTAATGAATGATATTGAGATGAGTACTGATTATATCTGGACACTTCCAAATAACTTTACTGGTAGCATTACAGGTACTACTAGAGAAAGTACATCTCTTTATAATAAAGAAACAGATACAATTACTATCTATAACCCCTATCAGTTAATGGTTCTTGCACAGGATAATTCAGAAACAGAACCAGTAATGTCATTGGATTATGATGCACCTCAGTTTGGTATGGGACAGATGATTTATCCTAATGGAGAGAATCAGCCCTACTTAACTTATAGCAAGTCACATAAGTATGTATTATCTCAAAGTTTTGATTCTAGTAAGCCAGAATTAGCTGAGAATCAATTAAGAGAAAATGTAAGTACAGAAAATGCGGAAGGCCGTGACTTTAAGGGACAGGTTGTAAAGACTATTGGGGATAAGACTTATATCCTGATTGGTAATGAAACACAGCTTAGAAAGATAGGAACTGATACACCGGTATATGGCGCAGTTTATCAGGCTTATTTGAATTTAGACAAATGGTACGTTGATAAGAATAATAGTGGCAAGCCTATTATGCTTTATGGTGGAGATGCCGATTTAAAGAAAAATCAAAATGGTGAAGCTAATTATACTTTTGGAGAAATAAAAAATACAGATAATAGTTTAAGCAGTGAATCTAGTATATATGCAAGAGGAAGATGTGGTGTTGATCAGGCAACAGGAGAAATTAATCCTAATCTTAATATGGATAAAGCTGCAAATCAGAAGTATAGCGCTAATGCAAATTATATTATCTTCCGTGATATAGATTTAAGTAGTTCAAATTGGAAACCTCTTAACTTTCAAGGCACAATGGTTGGTGCTAAGAGCACTGAAAATAAGATTTGGGATGCAGGTGCAAAGATAGAGAAACCAGTTATTTCTAATGTGAAGGTTCTTCAGGAAGGTAAACTAGATGTTGGAGTACAGATGGGTGTTGGGTTCTTCTCTACACTATCTGATGAAGCGAGCGCTGATGATGTTGGACTTAGTAAAGGAACTGTACTTGTATCTAATTTATATTTTAAAAATATTGATGTTAATAATCAAAGTACAGAAACAAAATATGATCAAACTTTAGTCAATGGATTAGTTTCTGGTTTAGGTTCACTTCTAGGAGGAGTTGTAGATCTTCTCACTTGGCTATTGACTTTTGGTAGTGTGGATGCAGGATTACGAAAAACACTAACTGATGTGTTAAATGCTCGTAAAAAAGATCCAACTGCCCTTGCAACAGGTTCTTTAGCTGGACGTGTTGTTGGAAATGTTGAAATTTCTGGATGTGAAATGAAGGGTAATGTATCAGTTAAAAGCCCAAATAACTATACTGGAGGATTCGTAGGATACACTACAGGAAAAACAGAATACGAAGGGTTATCTAATGCATTAGGAGGAATAACAAAACTCCTTGCTGGTTTATTGAACTTAATTCCAGGATTAGGTTTGGGTGATTTAATCACGATTCTTCTTGGAAATGCTATTCCAGTAAGTAAATTGATTCCTACTGGTTATATTAATGCGAAAATAAAGAATTGTTCTATTAATGGTTTAAGTATTTCTACTTCAAGTGAAAAAGACTATGCAGGTGGATTTATTGGACAACAGAAAGGAACAATTGTAGAAAGCTGTTCTATTACTAATAGTGACTATACAATTAATGGAAAATCATTTGCAGGTGGTTTTGTAGGATTAGCACGTGATGATGTCATTGAAGGTACACTTTCTGGTGCATTGGATATTGAGACAAAACTTCCAAAAATGAATCCAGAAAGTTTACTTTTAAACTGTTCAATAGACAATAAAGGACTTACAGTATCAAGTGAAACTTACGCTGGTGGGTTTGCAGGCGGTCTTGCGAATACTGCTACAGTCAATTGTACTGTTAAGAGTGCTGATAGATTTGAAGTAAGTGCAACTAGTCATTATGCCGGAGGCTTTGCAGGTATTGCATCTCTGGGATGGGCTACAGACTTAGGAAAATCTGATACAAAGGATAATTTGCTTGGTGGTGTTGTAGGTCTATTAGAACAATTGTTAAGTAGTAATAAGGATGTTTCTTCCCTACTATCTTTAGCAGGTGTCAATCCATCTTATATCTTAGGTGCTACTGTTAGTGGTCCACTTAAGTTAAGTGGTGCTGATTATGTGGGTGGTATCACTGGTAGAGGTAATGGTGCTTATATTGCATCATCGAGTGCAGATTATTTAAATAAAGTCTCTTATTGGAGAAATAAAGTATATGATACAGCATCTGTCTCAGTGAAAGATGTGGAACTCTCAGGTGTTCAAAATATTACAGGTAAGAACTTTGTAGGTGGTATTGCAGGCTCTTTAGGAACCGCAAAAGTTGCTGGATTATTAAATGATACTCTTGGACTGGCTTCATATCTTGGATTTACTGTAGATAAAGTAACAGTTACAGGACCTACTATTGGTTTATCTATTACAGGTGAACAGCGTATTGGTGGTGGTTTTGGTGATGCAATTGGTGGTTCAGTTAATACAGTCACAATAAAGAATTTAAAGTCTGTCATAGGCAATAACCGTGTAGGGGGAATGATTGGTTTAGCTGGTCCAGGAGATCTTGCAGATACAGGAGGTTTAACAGTTAACCTTCTTGGATTAAATCACGTTTTACAGGTAAAGAACCTATTAAAGGTAGCTTCTGGTGTACGTGTAACCATTAATGATTCTCATGTTATTGGAGTAGAAACTGGTTTAACAGTCAAAGCAACAGGTACCAATAGTGATGGTGGTGTTGTTGATTATGTTGCTGGTGGATTTGTAGGCAAGGCTCACAGCTGTGAAATCAATCATTCAGATGTAAAGAACCTTAAAGAAGTATCCGCAAATGATACAGATGGTTATGCAGGTGGATTTATTGGAACATCACAAACAGGTGGTCTTGCAGATGTTGCATCTGAAGATGATCTTAAAGGTTGGATCAATAAAGATACAAGTGTTTTAGATATTAATGGTTTATTAACTGCTGTTAAGTATCTCATCCCTTCTTACACAGTATGTACAGTTACTTATGTAAATGGTGGTGGTGTTTCTGCAGATACTGCAGGAGGTTTCGTAGGAAACTTCCAGAGTGGTACTCTTAATAATCACGATGCAGGACAAGGAAACTACTATTCTGTATATAACTTAGATCATGTCAATGGACAGTCTTATGCAGGTGGCTTTGGAGGTAATGTTTACTCTGGTGCACTTGCTGATGCTGGTAAAGGTATTAGTATCCTTGGTGGTCTTAATGGATTAAATGTTAATGTAGGTGAATTACTCAATCTTATTAACGCCTATATCCCATATGTACAATATGCTGGTGTGAAGTCAGATCAAGGATTTACAGTCATCGCGAATAAATTAAAAACAGATGATACTCATGCAGGAAGTGCAGGAGGATTCATTGGTTATGGTAGTGGTGTTCAGGTAAGTTATTGTGATGTGACACATTTAAAACATACAAAAGTAACACCTCCAAAAGATTTAGAAGCAACAGGAGCACCTACATACTTTAATAACGAGAGTCAATATGCAGTCACTGGTGCAAGATATGCTGGTGGATATATTGGTTATATGGATATTGGTTCTGCAGCTTCTGTAGGTAAAGGATTAAGTGTTCTAGGTAAATCTATAGGTATTAATAATGTATTAGATGCATTAAACGTAGTGGTATCTACTATTGAACATTCTCATGTTACTGGAAATGTTGGTGGATTTGCAGTTAAAGCATCTTATAAGAATACAGCTTCTGATGCATCAGACAATGATGTACTTGGAGATGCAGGTGGGTTTGCAGGAAAGATTTCTGGTGGACATGTCCAGGATTCTAATGCAAATAACTTCTCTTATATTATTGGTCAGTTAACAGCTGGTGGTTATGTAGGAGATTTACAGCCAGGTAATATTGCGAATGTATTAGATGATGCAACTATCTTAGGTGGATTAGTAAATGCACAAAGTGCACTTGCTTCTGTCGCAGAAGATTTTGTACCTACTATTAGAAATAGTTCTACTACATGTGTTCCTTGTGGTGGTGCAGTACGTGCACAGGCATCTTCTACAACACAGGTACAAAGAGGTATGGCTGGTGGTTATGTAGGACATAACGAAGGTGGTCATATCTGGGGTAATAATACAAAGAAATGGAAAGGTAAAGACTATACTGGACCAACAAGTACTTGTAAAGCAGTAAGAATCCGTTCTGTATATGGTGAAGAGATTGCGGGTGGATTTACTGGTTTAATGGAATCTGCAGACACTGCAAGTACAGGTAACTTATCTCTATTATGGGGATTAGTAAAGGTAGATAACATACTAGGTGCTTTAAATGTTATTTATCCTACAGAAGAGAATACTGCAGTATATGGACCTCTTGCCTTGATGGATTATGAAACATGGAATAAATGGGTTGAATTCGTAGGTAAGTATGGTGGTTACGGAAGTGATCTTGCAGAGCATGGTAAGGTAAATAACCAAGCAGAGTTAGATGCGATTATTCATAAATATGCTTATGGATATAATGTTGTAGCAGGTAGAGTGAATTATCGAGATGAGATTAAATTAGCCAATGGTGGTGCTGCAGGAGGTTATGTTGGCTCTATGCAGACAGGTACTATCACAAATGGTCAGGCATATCAGACTAAGAAAGTAAAAGGATTAAGAACAGCAGGTGGTTTTGCTGGAGAAATGATCAATGGTGGTGCTGCAGATCTTGGTGGTGTGGATATTCTTGGTCTTAAACTTGATTTAGGACGAATGATTAATGTACTGAATGTATTTATCCCAGTAATTAAGCAGTCTTCAGTAGAAGGCTATCAGAGTGGATTAATGGTTGAATCTACAGGAATTAATGACAAGGATAACTGCGGTTATGCTGGTGGTTATGTAGGTAAACTCATTGGTGGACAAATCTGGGGAGAGAATACTGCACATTGTCAGGTAAAGAAACTTAGACGAGTAGATGGTAGAAGCTACGTAGGTGGTTTTGTAGGAAGTTCTAGACCTGGTTCTGTAGCAACACTTAACCCTACTGCAGGTGAAGGATTATTAAGTAAACTTCTTAATAAACTACTTAGTACCCCTTCGGACTTAATTAAAGTACTTAATGCGACAGTCGCAACAATCAATTATGCAGACGTTGAATCCTGGGATGATTGGGGATTTATCGTAAATGGTGCTTATACAACAGGTAACAAGAATACCTCTTATGCGAAAACTGCAGGTGGTTTTGCAGGAATGTTGGAAGGAACAGTTCTTGGTAAAAAGGATACTTCTGAAGCTGGTATTAATGTAAAGAATATCCGTTCTGTTATTGCAGGTGAATATGCTGGTGGATGTTTTGGTGTAGCAGATGTGGCAGGAGTTGCAAATATCAGTGCAGGATATGAAACATCCCTATTAGATAAGTTATTAAAACTAGGAAGAACAGATGTACTAGATGCTTTTAGAAGTTATGTATATAACGGAAATGTAATTGGAAGTAAGGATGCAGGACTAAGTGTCAGTGCCAATAAAGCAATTAAATCTGGACAGAACAATCAAGTCACATACAGTGGAACAGCCGGTGGTTTTGGTGGTTCACTTCTAAATGGTTCTGTAAAGAACAGTACAGTTACACAATTAAGCAATGTAAGAGGCTTAAATAGTGTAGGTGGATTCATTGGTTACTCTGGTAAGAGTGGTGTTGTGAAAGCTGATAAGATTGATGTCCTAGGAGATAATACAGGACAGCTTCTTGGTGGTGCCTTAGGAGTAATGGATATCTTTGGTTCTCATATTGATGATTGTAGTGTAAGTGGTACAAGTGATGGCTATACAGTACAGAGTCAGAATGGAGACGAACAGATTGCTGGTGGATTTATTGGTTATGCAAACCTTGCAAGGATGTCTAAGTGTACAGCAGGAAGTGTTGATGAACTAAATAAGGGATTGAAACAGGTTGCATCTGGTGGAACAGCAGGAGGATTTGCAGGAAGAACAAGCTTTGCATATCTTGCAGATCTAAAACTAGATTCTGGACCAGTTAATGTCATATTTGCGGTTGTAAATCAGCTAGTAAAAGCACTTTACCTAGATAAAATACAAGATTCAAATCTTCTAAAGATTAATCTAGGAATTGTAAAAGTAGAAGCGTTATATGATGGAAAGCTTCTTCATGTCAATATCCTAGGATTAGATATATCTGTTGGTTTATCTAAGAAATCAACAGATAATAGCCAACAGACAGATCTTGCGATTATTACTATTGGTGATTCATCTATAAAACTCCCATGTAATGAGAATGGTTTATTAAATGATAATGATGCAAAATCTAATATCAGTGTCAGTCTTATTAAAGCAAACCGTACAAAGATTACTGATAGTAATGTGTATGGTGTGAGCTATGGATATGATGTTTATGCTGGTGGTGCCAACAACAATACTGATGGTACTGCAACTGATGGACGCAGTGGTGGTTTTGTAGGATTTAATGATGAAGGTTTATTAAAGAATAACAATATGTACTACTGTGACGTAGTTAGAGGTACTAGCAATCTTGTAGGACCTTTTAGTGGTAAGAGTCAATTAAATTCAGTTTACGACTTCAATAAATTAGAAAAGGTAGAAGGTGAAGAAAACAACTACCGTATCTATAGAAAATTAGATAAATCTTTCAATGAAATCAAAGGTAATAATCAGAAGTTAAATAGTGATTATGAAAACAATGGTGATTGGAATATTTATACAATCAAACATATGGATATAGTTAAAGCCTTTAATAATCTAGAGAATGCGGTTCTATCAAATGGTAGTGAGACAGCTAATTTGAAGGCATATGAATCATCTGCCAAAGCAGTATTAATGTCCGATACAAAGACAACTCTAAATACTGGTGAAAGTGATACACCAGAACCATCTGAGTCACAGGATCCATGTGATAAGCTGGTTAAACTCACTATAAATAAAGTCTGGAAGGATTTCGATAACTTCGATCATAAGCGACCAGACAGAATTACGGTAACAATTTCTCGTACTTGGAAGGATGAAAACAATGTAGAAAAGACAGAAGTCGTTTCAGGTTATGAGAGTTACACAATAACGGGTTCTATTAACAAATCAACATGGCAAGAAGTGATTAAAGATCTTCCTGCCTATATGACAGAGAGTGATGGAACTGTTCGTTATTATAAATATTCCGTAACAGAAGCGGAAATTAATGGTTATACAACAACTATTAAGACATCAGATGATGGCTTTACGTTTACGATAACCAACAAGCATTTCCCATGTCTTCCTAATACTGGAGGATTTGGAAACTATTTATTTTATGCGATAGCAATTCTGCTTTTCCTTGTTTATTTCGTTATGAGATACAGAAAGAATAAGGAAAATAAAGCAGAAAAACTATAAAGAGAAATGAAAAAAAGGAGAAAAAGTTATGAAAAGTATTAAACGCATTATCGCATTGTTATTAACTGCGGTTATGACAATGACTATGTCCGTAACAGCATTTGCAGCAAGTCCTAACTGTAGTCTTACTGTAAATGTAAAAGGTGGACAGGATTTAAAGGGACAGACAAATAACTTATATAAGTTATTTGATGTTACTACATCAAATTCTGATGGAAAACAAACTATGCTTATACAGTAAATGATACTTATAAAGCATCATTAGCAACTACATTAAGTATTCCCGAAACTTCAAAGAATGAAGATTTTGTGAAAAAGGTTAGTGAACTTGATAAAACTGGAGTTCAGAAGTTTGCAAATGATTTTACAGCTTCAGCTTTAACTAAAAAGCTTTCAGCTACTGAAACTTCAAACAAAATCGATGAATCTAAAACTTCTTATGATTTTAAAAATTTACAACCTGGTTACTATTTAGTTTATGTAACAGGTGGAAAAGAAATTCAGTCTTCATTAGTTACAGTAGATAAAGCAACTAACACTGTAAACTTAAAGACTTTAGCTCCAAGTATCACAAAAAAAGCTGATAAAGATACTGTAAGTATTGGTCAGGTTGTTAAATATACAGTTATAGGTTCAGTACCAGATACAACTGGATATGCTGAATATATATATATGATTCACGATACATTATCAAACGGTCTTGATTTCGTAAATGATGCAAGCGGAACTGCTGTCAATGGTAATACAGTAAACGTAACTGTTGCATTTGGAAAAGGTACTACTGATGAAGGAACAGCTCCTACTACAGCTACACTTGATACAACTAACAACAAAAAGATGTCTCTTGACTTATCTGCATGGGTAAGAGCTAATCAGACAAACAAGGGTAAAGAATTCACTGTAACTTACTATGCTAAAGTGAATAAAGATGCCGTTGTAACAGAAAAGAACAAGGCACAGTTAGAATATGGTAATAAACCAGGTGAAACAACAACTACTACACCAAGTGAAGCAAAAACACCTACATACCCTCTTGATATCAACAAGACTAAAAAAGGATCTGATGAGAAGCTAGCAGGTGCAAAATTTAGATTATATTCAAGCGAAGTTGATGCAAATGCAAATGATGAGTCAAAAGCGATTAAAGCATCTCCTGTAGTTGCAGGCGTTGCTGGTAACTATGTAGTAGATCCAACATCTCGTAATACAGAATTTGAATCTGTAAAGTCAATCGAAGGAAAAGGCTACAACCTTCATGTTAATGGTCTTGCAGAAGGAACATACTATTTAGTAGAAACAAAGGCACCAGACGGATTCAATAAGTTAACTGCTCCAATCGTAATTAAAATCACAAAGAGCACAGATACAGATGTAAATAAGTGGATTATCTCAAAAGATGGTACAGTAGAAAAAGACAAAATCATCGATGTAGAAAACAGTACTGGTTCTCTCCTTCCATCAACAGGTGGTATGGGTACTATCGCATTTACTGTTGTTGCAGCCCTTCTTGTATTAGGTGTTGCAATAAGCTTTATTCGTGATAGAAAAAGAGAAAACTAAGAAATAGTTTTTAATGGAATGAGCGGTTATCTTTCTTAAAAGATAACCGCAATTCCAATTATTTATATATTAATAGGGAGAATGAAATGAAGTGTATGAGGATTAAGATTACTAAAAATGATATTATTCGTTTATTTGTACTTTTGATTGCATTCTCCGTGTTGTTATATCCTAGTTTTAGTAGTTATCTGAATGAGAAGAATGGTTCTAAGGCTATCTCTTATTATGATAAAGAGAGTGTAGAACTCTCTAAGGCAGATAAGATAAGAATGTTGGAAGAAGCACGTGCTTATAATAGAGAGATGTTAGGAAATATAGATCTTATAGATCCATTTTCACAGGAAGATACAAAGTTAGATGCACGTTATGAGAGTTTATTAAATGTAGATGGTTCTGGAATGATGGGATATATACGTATTCCTAAGATTCATATAGAACTACCTATTTATCATGGTACAAGTGAAACAGTCTTACAGGCAGGTGTAGGACATTTCTGGGGTACTTCTTTGCCTGTTGGTGGAGAGAGTACTCATACAGTATTAACGGGCCACAGAGGACTGCCTACTAAGACATTATTCACAAATATAGATAAGCTAAAAGAAGGAGATATATTCTATATCAAGGTCTTAGATGAAACATTGGCTTATGAGATAGATCAAATACAAACAGTATTACCAGAAGAGACAAAAGGATTATCTATAGAACCTGGTAAAGATTATGCCACATTAGTGACATGTACACCTTATGCGATTAATACACATAGATTATTAGTAAGAGGACATCGTATACCATATCAAGAAGCTACAAAGAAAGTGCCTGATACAAATATTAAACCAGAATTATCATTTACGTCTAAGGTATTAATTACGGCAGTAATTGTGATTTTGATAGGTTTAATTATCGCAATTATTTACTGTATAAGGGATAAGAAAAGGAGGAACTAACATGAAGGTAAGAAATATTATTGTGTTTATGATTGTTTTTCTCATGAGTACGTTCATGAATGTTTCAACTATTCATGCAGAGAGTGGTTCTAGAAAAGGAAGTATACATATTGTATATAAGGGTAGAAATGAATTGAATCAGGAAGTGAATCTTTCAAATGCTAAGTTTTCAATCTATCAGGTTCAATATATGAGTACTGATACATTGACATGGAAGGATAACTTTAAAGATTCACATATATCATTAGAAGATACCAGTGCAGAGGCAAGAGAAAAACAAGCCAAACAATTATATAAATATGCACAACAGAAAGATATATCTTGTTCACTACAAGAAACTAATACATTAGGTCGTACAACATTTAGTAATTTAACGCAAGGTATTTATTTGATTGCACAAGAGGGGTCTGTAGAAAGTGGTAAAAGTCAGTTTGAATCTGCTCCTTTTCTAGTTGAGATTCCTTCTCTTGTGGATGGAAGTGTAGAATATAATGTTACTATAGAACCCAAGGCTGAATGGGTAAAACCAGAACAGCCTATACCTTCTAAACCCAATAAACCACATGTAAAAACAGGTGATGATACAAATATATCTGTATGGGTTATAGCTGCGATAGAAAGTTTCTGTATTATGATATTGCTGTATAAGAATAAGGCTGATTCTCTATGAATCAGTTTTTTTAATGGAGAAGCTGAGTAAAATTTGATGAATCATAATACAAATGTTAGAATAGTTAAGATGGAGGTTTTTTTATGAACATTGTTTTAATACTTGCTTGTATGGCTGTATTCTATAATATTGATTTACTCGGCTATAATTCAGAGTATCTCTCAGTACAGCAGACAAAAAACTTAAAAGGGATATTTACACTCATAGTATTATTCCATCACCTCGCAATATTTGCATCTGTAGGTGATGTCTATAATATTTTTATTAATTCGGGATACATTGCGGTAGGTGGATTCCTATTCATTTCTGGATATGGCTTAATGTACCAATATATGCATAAAGGAAGAAATTATGTAAAGTCCTTCCCTAAAAGAAGAATACTCACAATACTTATTCCATCTGTTGTAATGGCTATTGCCTATTTTGTATTGAAACAATACAGATATGGTTATACTTTAGGTGCTCTTATCTATGATTTTAAAAGAGGTGCTTCCGTTATTAGTAATGGATGGTATATCAATGCGATTATTTATTTCTATATTGCTTTCTTTATTTCTATGCTTCTTTGTGAACTCATTAAGAAACGTAGAATTATGATCATCTTTACTTTTATCTTTACATATCTCTATATCTTCTTATGTATGAAGTTTAAGTTTGAAGATCATTGGTTTAGTGCAGCCTTTGCTTTCTATTTTGGTATATTATGGGCTATGTTTAAATCTCAAATTGATTCTAATCTCAAGAAATCAATTCCCATTATTATTGGTTGTCTTTTTGTATTCTATTATGTATTGAATGTATTCACTCAATTTAAGTATGGCTGGATGGAATTCAAATGTTTAATGTATCTTGCAATTATCGTGATATTAGGAATGAGAATCAAACTTCAAAGTCCCCTTATGGAATGGGTAGGAGATCATTCTTTGGAAATCTATTTAGTACATGGATTATTCTTTGAAATATTAAGAAATAACCATATTAATATAGTAGATAACTTTGAATTCATGGTTACTCTACTCATACTTACATTCATATCTTCTTATGTGCTTCATAAGATATTCACATTCATAAACAAAAAAATTATAAATAGTTAAGAGGAGTGCTTATCACTCTTCTTTTTTCTATGATGAAGCCGGGTGATATATATGAATAAGATATTAGTAGTAGCTGTCTCTTATACACATCTGACGCTGCCGACGATC
>ERZ1026993.538-NODE-538-length-12065-cov-6.812823_pt1 | contig 12065 bp, 6 predicted proteins | sample MGYA00519454_ERZ1026993 | MGnify/ENA primary metagenome ERZ1026993 (study PRJEB26926, sample SAMN06164552) | human gut metagenome | biome: ENVO:00009003; feature: ENVO:2100002; material: ENVO:00002003 | host: Homo sapiens | place: USA | collected 2012 ...
GGCTCGGAGATGTGTATAAGAGACAGATATAGTATATCTGCCCCAAGAGCATTTGATACTTTATTATCTAATATCTGTCAATTTTAAGATCTATTCAATCTATTTTGGATTACTACCTCACTTACATGGTACTTTTTTACCCTTTCTTATAACCATATGCTTTTCTTTTTTCATTTTCATTCAGATAATAGCATTCATCAGCAACATTCGCAATAAAAATAATCAACCGAAAATTATCAGCAAATAGAAAAACAAAATCTACAAGTTGGTATATAAGCAGCAACAATAGTTAGAACAATCTGTAGTGATTCGATACCTAAAAATGATAAGACAACAAACAGCTTACAGCATAAAAAAGAGGCTGTCTCAAAATGAGACAGCCTCTTCTCTCTCTTTCCTTATATTTTAGAACTCACTTGTAAAGTGGAACTTAATATGCTTGAAATCCATCTGAGCCATCTGGAGTACATAACCGCTGTCGGCCAGGAATACATCGCGTCCTTCGCGGTCTTTGGCCATATACTGGTACTTACGTTTTTTGAACGCTTCCAACTCTGCAGGATCATCACTTTCTATCCAGCAGGCTTTATACAGGCTAATCGGTTCCCAGCGGCATTTTGCGTTGTATTCGTTTTCAAGACGATACTGGATTACCTCAAACTGCAGCTGTCCTACAGTACCGATAATCTTGCGGCCGTTGAACTGATTGACAAACAACTGAGCCACACCTTCGTCCATCAACTGGTCGATACCCTTGTTCAACTGTTTGGTTTTCATCGGGTCTGCATTCTCAATATACTTGAACATTTCGGGAGAGAAACTTGGCAATCCCTTAAAGTGCAAGTTCTCGCCTTCGGTCAGCGTATCTCCGATTTTAAAGGTACCATTATCCGGCAAACCGATGATATCGCCAGCCCAAGCCTCATCTACAGTAGTCTTACGCTGTGCCATGAACTGAGTCGGCGATGAAAAACGCATTGTCTTGTTATGACGTACATGCAGATAAGGAGTGTTACGGGTAAACTTACCGGAACATACCTTACAGAATGCTACACACGAACGGTGATTCGGGTCGATATTGGCTGTAATCTTGAATACAAATCCGGTAAACTTAGGTTCATCGGGATTTACGGTACGCTCTTCGGCCATTACCGGACGCGGACTCGGCGCAATCTCCACAAAACAGTCGAGCAATTCCTGTACACCGAAGTTATTCAATGCCGAACCAAAGAAAACCGGCGCCAGTTCGCCTTTCAGATAATCTTCAATCTGGAATTCCGGATAAACACCATCAATCAACTCCAGTTCGCTACGGAGTTTCTCTGCCAAAGGAGTTCCGATATGATTGTCCAGATCTTCGGTATGAATATCAACTTCCACCTTCTCTGTTACCACCTGCTTGGACGGTTGGAACAAATTCAGCTTCTGTTCATAAATATTGTATACGCCTTTGAAACGGGGACCACTTTCGATAGGCCAGGTAAGCGGACGTACATGAATAGACAATTCCTCTTCCAGTTCGTCGAGCAAATCGAACGGATCTTTTGCTTCACGGTCCATCTTGTTGACGAAGATAATAACCGGCGTATTTCGCATACGGCATACCTCCATCAGCTTACGAGTCTGACTTTCCACACCCTTCGCACCATCCACCACGATGATAACACTGTCTACTGCAGTCAGTGTACGGTAAGTATCTTCTGCAAAGTCCTGGTGACCCGGAGTATCCAAAATATTAATCTTGTAGTCGTGATAATCGAACTCCATTACCGAAGTGGTGACAGAGATACCACGCTGCTTTTCAATATCCATCCAGTCGGATGTAGCCGTTTTCTTGATTTTGTTCGATTTTACGGCTCCCGCCACCTGAATCTGTCCTCCGAACAGCAACAGTTTTTCGGTCAACGATGTCTTACCGGCATCCGGATGCGCAATAATCGCAAAGGTTCGTCTTCTTTCTATTTCCGCGTTCATTATATTGATCTATCTAATTATTTTTCAAGTCTATCTATATACATTTAACTATAAAAAGCACACTACAGTGTGCTCGTACAAAGAGATCTCTCTTACTCGAAATCCAGTTCTCCCTGTTTGTCCTTTATGTAATATCCTGCAAGAATAGCCAGCAAATCTCCCACTACTTTGAGCGCCTTCTGTGTTTCTTCACTGATGGTCTTTTTCTGCAGCTTCAGCATCAAGACCCCATACATGGCATCAAAGCAGGTTTCCAGTTCAGGAGCATCCTTATCCGCTCCCTTAGCACGAAGTTCCACAATAAAAGGCAGAGCCTTATAATAGGCAGCACTGTAATAAGGAAATTTAGGCGAATGAAGCAAACGCAAATGCAGGTCTGTAAGCCACACAATTACATTCTTATTGATTTGAATATGCCCTTTTTCCATGACTCCCTCGTCATGCATCATATTTATCAAATCCTGATACCATTGCTTCAGGGCTTTTTTCTGTTCTTCGGTTATGGGATACGGATCGATAATATTCTTCCGTATTTTTTCCATATCGAAACCATTGGCACGAATCAAGTCCTCAATCTGCCACATATACAGCAGATACTCTGCAATATTCTGTTGTTTTAACTGTTGAGAAATATACATATCTTGTTACGAGAAAGATTTTCCAGTAATTGCCATCACAATACCTACTACAGATGCAATCATAACGACTACTCCGATAATGCGGTTCAGTATCCAAATACCCCGTACATTAAAACGGGTACGGACTTTGTTTACAAAATACGTAATACCAAACCACCAGGCCAATGCCCCTATCACAATAGCCAGATATCCTACCAGCTGCAATTCCAGAGGACTTCCCGGCATGACAAAAGAAAAACGGGCAAAAAGACCGATAAATAAGAATATAATCAAAGGATTGGAGAATGTAACGAAGAAAGCCGTAACAAAATTGTGCAAATAAGTACCGCGACTGGCAGAAGTAGGTCGGAGCGATTTCACCGGATTACTGCGAAAAGTATAAATACCAAAAGCCAACAGCATAATGCTACCTACTACCTGCAGAAAAATCTGATGTTTCAGAATCAGCTCGTCCATAAAACTCATGCCATAGCCAGTTATCAGGGCATAGCAGATATCACTTAAGGCAGCTCCCAAACCTGTTACAAAACCAAACCAGCGTCCCTTGTTCAATGTTCGTTGAATGCAAAGTACGCCGACAGGACCCAGCGGGGCAGACACAACCACTCCCACAATAATCCCTTTTATTAAAATATCCAGTATGGTAACCTGCTCTATCCAATTCATAATGCAAAGATGATACTTTTTTACGAAAGTACCTATTTTTTATAAATAATAATACATCGAATCCAAAGGCTAAAGAAGAAGATAAACAGATTATTTTCCAAAAAGAAATGCCCATGAAAGCCTTTCCTGCAAGACTTTCATGGGCATTTCCTCCTTGAAGAGATTTTATAGCCAAGAATAACTATTTTTTCTTTTTAACAGAATGAAGCACTTCGCCTTTCTTATTGATCATATGTAAAGTCAACTCCTTCTTGTCGGCAGTAATGAGAGAGAACCCGGTCTGATCACTGCAAAAAACAGTACCTTCTGTAGGGTTCACTTTACGGCTTAACGAGCCCGATGAATTTACTACATAATCGATATTACTGCCCTTCATGCGGATATGCTGGAAATTATGGATATGTCCGCATAAATACATGGATACATTATTGTGCTTACGGAGAATTGTATCAAGACGTTTTTGCAAGTCACCACGTTCTGAATCACTTTTAGAAGTTTCAGCATAGATAGGATGATGACCCACAACCAATACCCAGTCTTCTTTGGCAGATGTCAATACAGAATCAATCCAAGCCAACTGTTTGTTCATATCCTGCAATGCTGCATCAGGATAATCTTCTGTATCTTTACGGTATTTATCAATCAGAGGAGCTGTATCAATCATTACCAAACGGACTGTTATGTCATCATTTTCCAAGACCTTAGTATAATAACGATCGGGCATACGCCAGCGGGCACTTACGTTGGTATAATCGATTACCGCCTGTGAGTTGCTTCTATATTCATGATTTCCTAAAATCGGATACCAGGGCAACATCAATTCCGGGTGACTGTAAATCAACTCATAATTAGTCATCCACAAAGGATCGTTTACACTACGTACTCCTTCAAAGTGATGTACGTCTCCTGCAGCTACCACACACTCTATATCCACATTTTCGGCCATTGTCCCCATCAGTTCGGCAATAGGCTTCTGATCGTAATAACCATTTCGTCCCAAATCATTTGCCATGAAAAAGTTCAGAGGTTTTTCCAAAGCTTTCCAAGCCTGTGGGTTTTGTGCAAATGATGCCAACGAAATCAAAGCAACCCAACATAAAGCAATTATCTTCTTCATAAAAATCTATTGTTTATTTATTATAAATTGTATGATCTCTCTACAAAACTCATCCGAAAATAAGTTTTGCAGAGAGATTACTATGTGTTACAAATGTCTCAATTCGAAATTAGAAACTTACTTTAATACCTGCATTAGCTTTTACACCATAATATTCTGCCTGCATGGTACGTTCTTCTGTTCCCTGATAGTAACGTAAAGGCTGATTCAAAAGGTTGGTAGCTTCTGCATACACAGTACATTTCACTTTCTTTCCAAAAGTATAGCCTGCATTCAAATCCATATAATTTACAGCATCGTAGTAACGATCCAATTCTGCATGTTCGCCCATTTCATCAATAAAGGCAGAAGCATAATTATAAGACAGACGTAAGTTAAATCCTTTTTTCTCGAAATACAGTGAAAGGTTTGCTGTATGTTCCGGTGAACCCGGCAAGCTAAGTCCGGTTTCGTTTTCACGACCTTCGAAATTGAAGTTCTTCACATTGGTATAAGTATAAGTATAGTTACCATAGAAACCTACACATTTCAATGCCGGAGCAATGAATCCGAAGTCACGCTGATAAGCCAATTCTACACCAAACAAGTCAGCATCACCACCGTTTACAGCCTGAGTAATTTTAAAGTTCACATCTTCGTATCCAGGATAACCGCCACGAGTACGCTGATCTACGATAAAGTCATCGATACGTTTGTAGAACAAACCGGCCGATACAAGACCAATACTCTTGAAGTAATAATCTGCACTCAAGTCGAAGTTATACGAAATGGTCGGAGTCAAATCAGGGTTACCAATAACAATTTCTTCATCATCCAAATCCAATGCTACATTCGGAACCAATGCAGAATATTTCGGTCTTGCCAATGTTTCGGTGAACGAAGCACGCAACTTCAAGTCATCGTTTACATCAAACTTATACAACACACTTGGCAAGAAGTTTACATAATTGTTCTTTCTTTCACCAGTAGGCTCCAGTGATTCATCACCATCCGCCGGTTTCAACCAGTTCCATCCGCTATATTTCAAGTTGGTAGCTTCCATACGCAGACCCAATACCAACTGATGACGTTTTCCCAGATTCTGGTCAAAGCGAACATATGCAGAAGTTACACTTTCGGTTGCATCGTAGTTACCAGAAGATTCTTCCCACAAGCGTTCACCTTCCATAGAAGCAAAGTTCATATCTCCCAGGTATTCTTTTTTCACGAAATCAGTACCTTTATATTGTGCTCCCGGCATATATCCATCACGTACCTGATAAGCCAAATGATTCAAATAATCGGTATTGGTTTCTCCATACGCATCCTTGTAATCGTAAGCTTCTATATCTTTTGTTTTAGACTTACGCACATATTTTGCACCGAATTTCAATTTATTGCCATATAAACCGGAAGCCAAGGGAAGTTCAAAGTTCAAATGAAACTTAGCATCATCTTCATGAATTTTCTGATTTGAATTTGTCAATGCATCTACCTCCCATTCACCTTCTCTTGTATTTATCAAGTTGGTGACATACGGGAAACGAGTGCCGGCATTTACCACATCCAGAGAAATGTCTTTCTGCTTCAAATTGAAATAACGTTCTTCCGGACGGTCTTCACTTGCACGGGCATATGAAGCTCCCCAGTCCATCTGCAGTTTTCCAAACAAATGTTCACCTTCCAATGAATAATCCATTGTCTGCTGCAATTCCAAACGAGCATTGCGATTATCCGACGAACCACCTTTTGTTTCAACTTCTACTTTAGCTTCTCCATCGGCAGCAGCATCCAAATCTTTGTAAGAAATACGATAACGATTTTCCCAGTCATGACGACGGTTATAAATACTCTTGAATGTCAGTTTATGATTGGGGTTGAAGTTATAATCCAATGCCAATGAATAACTCTGTCGCTGACGGGTTACGTAATACTGACGAGTTTCAGCATCTGTAATGAAAACTTCACCTGTTTCTTCGTCACGATCGTATTCAAATTCCACATCATCCGAACCAATAGGTGCATTCTGATAAGAAACAGCAGCCATCACACCCAGTTTATCGTTAAAGAAACGGTCACCGTAAGTAAATCCAAAGTTCATCTGTGCATCTTTACTTACAGGGTTATATCCTGTACCGGCTGTTGCATTCAACACTCTCTTATAAGGAGTACTCTTTGTAATCAAGTTGATAGAACCACCAATGGCATCTGCATCCATATCAGAAGTAACTACCTTATTTACTTCTATAGTCTGTACCATATCAGAAGGAATCAGGTCCAACTGAACATTACGCACATCTCCTTCTGCAGAAGGAAGACGGTTACCGTTGATTGTCACAGAGCTCAAATCGGCAGATGTACCACGAACCTGACCGAAACGAGCTTCACCCTGGTCGTACTGTACATTGATACCACTGATACGTTTCAAAGCATCACCAATATTGGAATCAGGGAATTTACCTACCTGATCGGCAGATACAACATTTACAACTCCCATTTTATTTTTCTGTGCATTCAATGCTTTTCTCTGTCCGGTGAATACACCCTTCACGCTTACTTCCTGAAGTTCCAATCCCTCTTTCAGTATAATTGTTTTTTCCAAAGTCTTTCCTTCCGGAACTGTCACTGTCATTTCGGTGGGAGCATATCCTACATAAGTAACTTTAATTTTATAAGTGCCTGGTTTCAGATTGGGAAGTGTATAAAAACCATCCATATCACTGATTACTCCAGTTTTCAAGTTTTCTACATAAATAGATGCTCCCGGCAAAACATGCTTGCCAGCATCCACCACACGTCCACGTATTACTCCCAACTCTGGAGAAACCACATTATTTTCAGACCATGCTACATTTAAAGATGCCGCAGAAAGAAACAGCATCGCTGCTACCCTAAAAGTTTTTTTCATTGCTTTTATAATCTTTTAAATACTGCGACAAAGGTCGACTATTCCAGTTTCATAGTCTTTTCAGGTTATTTAAAAATTCATCACATTTGTTTTACAAAATTATTACATCCTACCTCCCAAAATCAGATTTATTATTAACCTAATAAATGAGAAAAGCTCAAAAAGAAAGCCTTTATCGAATTGGAGCACAAGAAATTTCTCTCCAAGTGCAACCTCAGATAAAGGCTTTTATCATGGCGATTATAATTATTATATCAGTATTACAGACTCCATAGACATATTGATTTTTCCAAGTGTATGCTCACATCAAGAAAATATCATTGAAATAAAAACGAAAAGGTATCAATTTCATGGAAAAAGAAACCACCCTCTCCGATATTATTCCGAATCTCTTTCGCAAGCCGGAAGTGTTATGCTGTTTACTGTCCGCAGCCAGTAATCTTTTACATCCTTCCAATGATAGTAAGGAGCAATATCTGTTTTTACCATTGGAAGTGTAACCTCACGCTCATTAAGCAACAACTTTACAATAACATCTTGCGGATTCTTCTTTTTCCGATAAAAAATCAACTGAACATTTCCACACATCGGAATAATACGGTAAGTACGGAAAGTATCTGCTATTTTCTGCCAGTCGGACGTGGATGCTGATAAATTATCAATACCCATCAGTACTGTCAATGGAGCCAAATTTGTATCGTGTCCATAACGCAATGTAGCAGCAGGATGTCCTGAAGCGATCACAGAATCGGCTGTCACCACAAAATTCTCAAGCAAGTTACGCTCCAGTTTATACATACAGGCATCACTCAACGGAGAAGCTCCTTTCTCATAATACCATTCGAAATTATTTCTTTGCCACATGTCATACTGTTCATCCAAAGTAAAGAGGAAAGACAAATCTTTCTGCCCATAACTACTCTGACTGATTCCATGTAACTCGAATAAATCTTTCATTAAGGTGACAGAATCGATTGAATCGGCATATTTCCGATTGTTGAATAAAGTCTTCATAAGATGAGACGGATGTATATAGACACTGTCTGCCAGACGGTAAACTTCATCCATTTCGGAAAGATGCATTTCTTCATATGCCGGATTCTTATACTTTATATAATAGGCATCATGCTCACTGGCATCCATTGTAATATCCAAAGCGGGATTTAACCCTTTCAGTTCCACACAAGCTGCAGCCATCGACAAAAATGCCCGCGTTTTATAAGTAGAACGAGCATCTACATGCACACCGTCTGTAAAGACAGAAGGATAACGACGAAACATTCTTGCTACCAAATCTCTATGCTGCTGCGCTCCTTTAGGAGTAAGTTCCCCGTAACGTCCTTCGGCCTCCTTTGCCAAACTTTCAATTATCTCTAAAGCCTTTTTCCCCTCTTTAGTCAATGCACCACAACGTTTCGCTTCTCTTAGTACAGCCAGAGGTCTATCATACTTTTTCTGTTTTGTCAGATAACGTGAACCATGACGTGCAAACATCGAAATATAAAAAGGCTCATAACCTTCTGGAGCTTCTGTCAATGTAACATCAGGTACCTGATAAGCATAATACTTTCCGGCAGACAAATCCTGATTTCTCTTAATCTCGTCCTTTGCACTTTGGGCCCATACCGTTCCGGAAAACAGACATAGGGCCATTATAATCCATATCTTTTTCATACATTTTTTTTGACTTTAAAAGTACCATTTCTAATCTTATCAGTATATCTTCATTACCGTATTTCCTTCAAGCAGCCCCTATTTTTCATCGAAATGAAACATTTATATCACACATTTTACATATTACCTTTTTCATACAAATTCAAGTTATGCATCTATACAAGCCCAACGTAAAGCAAATCACACACACTAATCTGCATTTCGGCGCGGTTATTCCACAGAATTTCCGTACCTTTGCAAGGCATTAGTAAGTTCGAACTATATATTAATAATCTATAAGTGCTATGATTCTATTTTTCAGAACACCCACTAACAGCGTAATTGCTACAGCATGCAATCAGGAGCTTCATGCTGAGGACATCAACAAACTGTGTTGGCTTTATAGCGAAGCCACTCTCGAAACAGAAGATAATCTGAAAGGTTATTTCATCGGTCCACGCCGCGAAATGATAACTCCGTGGAGTACCAATGCGGTTGAAATCACCCAAAATATGGGCATCAACGGTATCCACCGAATTGAAGAGTATTTCCCTGTAAAGGATGAAAATGCCGATTACGACCCGATGTTGCAACGTATGTACAAAGGACTCGACCAAACAATCTTTGATGTAGACATCAAACCGCAGCCCATTGTATATATCGACAACCTGGAAGAATACAATGAAAAAGAAGGTCTGGCTCTTTCACGCGAAGAAATGGACTACCTGATGAAGGTAGAAAAAGACTTGGGACGTAAACTGACTGATTCCGAAGTTTTCGGTTTCGCACAGATTAACTCCGAACACTGTCGTCACAAAATCTTTGGGGGAACATTCATCATCGACGGACAGGAAATGGAGTCTTCACTGTTCCAAATGATCAAAAAAACGACTCAGGAAAACCCGAACAAAATTATTTCTGCATACAAAGACAACGTTGCTTTTGCAGAAGGACCAGTAGTAGAACAGTTCGCTCCGCAGGATCACTCTACTTCCGACTATTTCGTAATCAAAGATATCAAGACTGTAATTTCGCTTAAAGCCGAAACACACAACTTCCCGACTACTGTAGAACCATTTAACGGAGCTTCTACCGGTACTGGTGGAGAAATCCGTGACCGTATGGGTGGTGGTAAAGGTTCATGGCCGATTGCCGGTACAGCAGTGTACATGACTTCTTATCCACGCACTGAAGAAGGACGTGAATGGGAAAATGTTCTACCAGTCCGCAAATGGCTGTACCAGACTCCGGAACAGATTCTGATTAAAGCATCAAACGGTGCATCAGACTTCGGTAACAAATTCGGTCAACCGCTGATTTGTGGTTCTGTGCTTACTTTTGAACACCAGGAAAACGGCGAAAAGTATGCATACGACAAAGTAATCATGCTGGCAGGAGGTGTAGGATATGGTACACAGCGTGACTGTCTGAAAGGCTCACCTGAAGCAGGTAACAAAGTAGTAGTAATGGGTGGAGACAACTACCGCATCGGTTTGGGTGGTGGTTCTGTATCTTCTGTAGAAACCGGACGCTACTCTTCAGGTATCGAGTTGAACGCTATCCAGCGTGCCAATGCAGAAATGCAGAAACGTGCTTACAACGTAGTACGTGCACTCTGCGAAGAAAATGAAAACCCAATCGTATCTATCCACGACCACGGTTCGGCAGGACACGTAAACTGTCTGTCTGAGTTAGTGGAAGACTGTGGTGGATTGATTCATATGGATAAGTTGCCAATCGGCGACGAAACTTTGTCGGCAAAAGAAATCATTGCCAACGAATCGCAGGAACGTATGGGCTTGCTTATCGACGAAAAAGCCATCGAACATGTACAGAAGATTGCAGAACGTGAACGCGCTCCGATGTACGTGGTAGGTGAAACAACCGGTGACCATCGTTTTGCTTTCGAACAAGCTGACGGTGTACGTCCGTTCGATCTGGCAGTAGACCAGATGTTCGGTTCGTCTCCTAAGACTTACATGGTAGACAAGACTGTAGAACGTCATTACGAAAATGTATCTTACGACCCTGCTAAACTGAACGAATACGTAAGCCGCGTATTGCAGTTGGAAGCAGTAGCTTGTAAAGACTGGTTGACCAACAAGGTAGACCGCTCTGTAACAGGTAAGATTGCACGCCAGCAGTGTCAGGGCGAGCTTCAGTTGCCGTTGAGCGACTGTGGTGTTGTAGCTCTCGACTATCGTGGTGAAAAAGGTATTGCTACTGCATTGGGCCATGCTCCTCAGGCTGCTTTGGCTAATCCGGCTGCCGGCTCTGTACTGGCTGTATCCGAAGCATTGACCAATCTGGTATGGGCTCCGCTTGCAGAAGGCTTGGACAGCGTATCACTTTCTGCCAACTGGATGTGGCCTTGCCGTGCTCAGGAAGGTGAAGATGCACGTCTGTATACTGCAGTAAAAGCCTTGTCTGACTTCTGCTGCGAATTGCAGATTAACGTACCGACCGGTAAAGACTCTCTGTCTATGACTCAGAAATACCCGAACGGCGAGAAAATCATCAGCCCGGGAACTGTTATCGTTTCTGCAGGAGGCGAAGTTTCTGATGTCAAGAAGGTAGTTTCTCCGGTAATGGTAAACAAAGCAAAATCTACATTCTATCATATCGACTTCAGTTTCGACCAGCTCCGTCTGGGAGGTTCTGCTTTTGCACAGTCATTGAACAAGGTAGGCGACGACGTTCCTACTGTACAGAATCCGGAATACTTCCGCGACGCATTCCTTGCTGTTCAGGAACTGGTAAACAAGGGATTGATTCTGGCAGGTCACGATATTTCTGCCGGTGGTTTGATTACTACTTTACTGGAAATGTGCTTTGCAAACGTAGAAGGTGGTATGGAAATCAACCTCGACAAGCTGAAAGACCACGATATCGTAAAAGTATTGTTTGCAGAAAACCCGGGTATCGTTATTCAGGTAGCCGACAAGCATAAGGCAGAAGTAAAGAAGATTCTGGAAGATGCAGGTGTAGGTTATATCAAATTGGGTACTCCAAGCGAAGAACGCCACATTCTTGTATCGAAAGACGGTGCAACTTATCAGTTCGGTATCGACTATCTGCGTGATGTATGGTATTCTACTTCTTACCTGCTCGACCGCAAGCAGAGCATGAA
>ERZ1026993.576-NODE-576-length-11629-cov-7.723691_pt1 | contig 11629 bp, 11 predicted proteins | sample MGYA00519454_ERZ1026993 | MGnify/ENA primary metagenome ERZ1026993 (study PRJEB26926, sample SAMN06164552) | human gut metagenome | biome: ENVO:00009003; feature: ENVO:2100002; material: ENVO:00002003 | host: Homo sapiens | place: USA | collected 2012 ...
GGCTTCCTCCTTTGGTGAGGCCTATTGGCAGGCGCTGCTGTTTCTTGAGGTTATGAATATCTATGACGGCGTTGTAATCGACAAGCTATGGGTCGGGCACAGCCAGTTTTGGGTGCTGCCAGGGCTTGAAGATGCGCCGTTCGTGCAGACATGGAGGCAGGTGCTGAAAAAGCGAAGCATACTGGCGCTGATCTGGGTTGCGGGAGCGGCAATTGTCGGCGGTATTGTCCATTTGATTTTCTAAGAAGTTGGAAATTGCCCAAATGAAAAGCAGAATCATGAACTGCAATCGGAGGCAAAAAAGATGAAGACGGAGAAACCGAAAAAGCTGATTCGATGGTGCATTTTCGGTGCGATCGGGGCAGTACTGACGATCCTGGCGGCAGGCATTGTGGTGCCCGCTTTGTCCTATCTGCTCAGCTTTGCCGCCGGAGCCATGCTGTATGTGGTGGTGGAGGAGCTGATCCCGGAAATGTCGCAGGGGCAGCACTCTAACGTCGGCACGGTGTTTTTTGCGGTAGGCTTCAGCGTGATGATGGTACTGGATGTGGCACTGGGATAGCGCATGGTTGAGAAAATTGCGATGCAAGGGGCGAAGAAAGGAAAAACATGAAAGACAGAGATCTGCCAGTTGACCACAGCTGCCATTCCAAGCCCTGCAAAAGACGGATTGTGGAGATCGGATTGAATAAACAGTATGATTGATATCATTTTTCATGACAAAACGGGGGTCACTCCCTATAATCCCGGACAAACAGGCGGCTTTGAAAATGCGGCCGGAAGTGGAGAAATTCACTATTACCGGCTGTTTGATGGCGTGGGGATCATGCTGCTGCGGCTGGAGATGGAGACCTATACGGAAATCCGCACGCAGATCGGTATGATAGAGATCAATTTCTGCATCAATGGCCGTTTTGAAACCAGCTTTTCCATGCGTGATAGCGTTCTGCTAAAGCCGGGGGATATGGCCGTCAGCTGCTACGACGGACGGCATGGAACACGTTCAGAGTCACGGTTCCCGCTGGGCTGTTACGAAGGGCTGTGTCTGGAAGTTGATCCAGCAGCCGCTCAGAACTGGCTTGAGAAGAACGCACCGGGCTTTTCGGTGGATTTTGCGGTACTGAAGCAGAATCTTCTGGGAAACCGATGGTTCATGTTCGGTACGGCAGGACCCCGCTGTGAGCACGTTTTCCGGGAATTGTACGAAAATGCGCCCTACATGGATCTCCGGTTCCTGCGGCTCAAGGTGGTGGAGCTGTTGATGCTGCTGAGCCGCATTCCGCAGGAGGAAGGAACGGACTTGTACTGTTCTACCGTACAGACCGAACTGGCACACCATCTCCGGGATCACCTTCTGACAAACCGGGAGGGGTATGTCTCCCTTGCGCAGCTGGCAGAAGAACACGGGATCTCGGTTTCGCACCTGCAAAAAATGTTCAAACAGGTCTACGGTGTGCCAGTATACCACTATATCAAGGAATACCGTCTGGAACAGGCTGCCGTAGAGCTTGTCCGGAGCGCAAAGCCCATTACGCAGATCGCACAGAATGCAGGATATGACAACGCCAGCAAGTTTTCGGAGGCTTTCCGGAAACGATATGGAACGACCCCGTCGCAGTACCGCACCCACGCAAATGGACTCGCAAAACGGAGCAGGGAAATCAGAATGGAGTAGTCCACGGCCGAAAAATATGCTAAAGTACAGAGCGGTTAGAACAAACTTACTTTAAAACCGGAGGTACTTTCATATGATGATGAAAAAGAAATTTGTTGCAGTGGCCTTGTCTGCGGTCTGCCTGCTGTCTGCTGTCGGCTGCGGCCAGCAGAGCGCAAGCACAGCGTCTTCGGCATCCAGCGTTTCCTCCTCGGTGGCTTCTTCGGCTTCCGCAAGTCAGGTAATGGATGCAGAGGATTATCTGTCTGGTATCAGCGGGACTTATGTGGAACTGTTCCCGGAGATGGCAAAGAGTGAATACCGGAATTTGTGGATCGACGCTGCGACTCCGCTGGTAGGCGAGGACAATGCGGAATCGGCTACGGATATGCTGCTGGGAATGTGCATGGCAGAGCCGTATGGCGAGGAGGCTGTTGAAAAATATGCAGCAGATCCGGACAGCACGGCGTTCAACTGCTATTTTCTGGGCGGCGTGGAAAAATTCGTGATGAATGGCGACACCATCACCGGTCTGGATGCGCAAGGACAGGAAGTGTTTGCACACACCTACCAGAAACTGGATGTGGACAATGAAAACAGCTTCCTCTTCTACCAGAGCGAGGATGCGGATTCCGGGGAGTTTACCTACTTTGCCTTTGCGCCCGATACGATGGAAACGACGTATCATCTGGAATTCCGCTATGCAGAGGATCTCGACGACCTGCAGAGCTGGTATGAAGGAAATTATGCTTATTGGAATGCTGCCGCCATCGCAGAGGACTATGATCAGGCAACTATGGAAAATGTCATTGAACTTTTTGTCACGGAAAATTTGTCTGAGGCAGAATAAACGGCACATGCGCACCCGATCATGTCAGGCGGTACGCATGGCAATATTACGGTAAGGATGTGATTTGATTGAAAAAACGATCGGACTTTTCCCGGCTGATGGGCTACGCCGGGAACTACCGATATTTCACCTACGCTTCGTGGGTGCTGTCTGCGGTCAGTGCGCTGGTGGCGCTGGTGCCTTTTGTGTACATCTGGAAGATCCTGCGGGATGTGCTGAACGCCGCGCCAAACTATGCGCAGGCGGTGAACATCCCCCATTACGGCTGGATGGCAGTGTTATTTGCAGTGTTGTCTTACCTTGTTTACATTGCGGCGCTGATGTGCTCCCACCTGTCGGCGTTCCGGGTGGCGACCAATCTGCGGCTGGCGGTGTCGGAGCATTTGGCGGTGCTGCCGCTGGGCTTTGCCGAAACTTTTGGCAGTGGTAAGCTGCGCAAGATCATCCATGAGAGCACCGGAGCCGCCGAGACCTATCTGGCCCACCAGTTGCCAGACCAGTACAACGCCATCGCTACCCCGGCGGGGCTGCTGGTGCTGCTGTTGGCGTTCGACTGGAGGCTGGGTCTGCTGAGCCTTGCGCCGGTGGTGCTGGCTTTCCTCATTATGGCGACCATGACCGGCAAGCGGATGGCTGAGAAAATGCGGCAGTACGGCAACGCCTTGGAGGCTATGTCCAATGAGGCAGTGGAGTACGTCCGGGGTATCCCGGTGGTCAAGACCTTCGGGCAGTCGGTGTTTTCCTTCAAAAAGTTCAAGACCACCATTGATGAGTATGAAAAGTGGGTCATCTCCTACACCAAAGACCTGCGCCTGCCCATGATGTTCTATACCGCCGCCGTCAACGGCGTGTTCGCCTTTTTGATCGCGGGCGGGCTGCTGTTCACGACCCACGGCGTCACCCCGGAATTTCTGCTGAACCTGCTGTTCTATATCATCATCACGCCGGTGATCTCCCTGACTTTGACCCGCATAATGTACATGAGCGAGAACAAGATGGTGGTAGCGGATGCGCTGGCACGCATCGACTTGGTGCTGGAGGCAGCGCCCATGCAGGTTCAGGCTGTTCCGCAGCACCCACAGGATGCTTCTGTCGCGCTGCAGAACGTGCATTTCAGCTATGACGGAAAAACCGAGGTCATCAAGGGCGTTTCGCTGGAGATCCAGCCGGGACAGACTGTGGCTTTTGTAGGCCCTTCCGGCGGCGGAAAATCTACGCTGGCAAACCTTGTCTGCCGGTTCTTTGATGTGCAGAGTGGCAGCGTCCGGGTAGGCGGAGCGGATGTGCGGGCTATCCCCAAGGAAGAACGGATGGATACCATCTCCTTTGTGTTCCAGAACAGCCGCCTGCTCAAGGGCAGCATTCTGGATAACGTCCGTCTGGGCAGACCGCAGGCCACCGAAGCAGAGGTGCTGGCGGCGCTAAAAGCTGCACAGTGCATGGATATTGTGGAGAAATTTCCGGCGGGTATCCATACCGTCATTGGCACCAAGGGCGTGTATCTTTCCGGCGGCGAGCAGCAGCGCATTGCCATTGCCCGCGCCATGCTGAAAAATGCCCCCATCCTGATTCTGGACGAGGCCACCGCCTTTGCCGACCCGGATAACGAAGCTAAGGTGCAGGCAGCCTTTGCGCAGCTTGCCAAGGGCAAAACGGTGCTGATGATCGCGCACCGCCTGTCCACCGTAGCTAACGCCGACTGCATCTATGTGGTGCAGGATGGGCAGATTGTGGAATCCGGCACAAAGGACGAACTGTGTGCGCAGAACGGTCTGTTTGCCCGGATGTGGCAGGAGTATCAGGCGTCGGTGCAGTGGAAGGTCGCAAAGGAGGGGTAAGGAATGATCGAAAAAATTCAACACGCCACAGCCAGCTCCCCGGAGGGCGCAAAGGGGCTTGTAAAGGGCGTTCTGGCCTGTGCGTTCCAGAACATGGCGTTCATGCTGCCCACCGGGCTGCTATATCTTCTGGTAAAAGACCTGCTGGCAGGCTCTACGAGCGGGAGAAGCACCTTTTATCTGCTGGGGTGTGCGGCCTGCTTTGCGCTGATCTTGCTGACCACATGGTTCCAGTACAACGGCACCTATTTTACGACCTATAAAGAGAGCGGCACCCGCCGCCTGACCCTTGCGGAGCGGCTGCGGAAGCTGCCTCTGTCCTTTTTCGGCAAGCGAGACCTTGCCGACCTGACCAGCACCATCATGGCGGACTGCGAGGTACTGGAAAAGGACTGCTCCCACTTCATCCCCGGTTTGTTCGGCTCTCTTATCTCCACGGTGCTCATTGCCCTGAGCCTGTTTACCTTTGAGTGGCGGATGGCACTGGCAGCCCTGTGGGTCATCCCGGTATCCGCTGCCATCGTGGTGGGCAGCTACCGGGTGCAAGACAAGGTGCAGGCCAAGGCCATGGCGGCGAAAATGGCCTGTGCGGACGGCATTCAGGAGTACATCGAGACCCTCCGGGACCTGAAAGCCAGCAATGCGGAGCAACGTTATCTGTCCGGCCTTTCCGACAAAATTCGGGCTGTGGAAAAGCAGTCCATCGCGGCAGAGCTGGAAACGGCGCTGTTCGTGTCCTCTGCGGGCATGGTGCTCAAGCTGGGCATTGCGTCGGTGGCACTCACCGGCGCGGTGCTGCTGGTGCAGGGCAGTATCGACGTGCTGACCCTGTTTCTGTTCCTGATGGCGGCATCCCGGATGTACGACCCCATGCAGGGGGCTTTGCAGAATCTGGCGTCGGTCATCGCCATGCGTACCAATGTGGGGCGGATGAATGAGATTCTGGACGCTTCCCTGCAGACCGGCAGCGAGCAGCTGACCAATCAGGGCTGCGATATCGTGTTCGACCATGTGGGCTTTGCCTACAACTCCGGCGAAACGGTGCTGCGGGATGTCTCCTTTACCGCAAAGCAGGGGGAAGTCACGGCACTGGTGGGCCCCTCCGGCGGCGGCAAGACTACCGTTTCCCGACTGGCGGCACGGTTCTGGGACTACCAGAAGGGCAGCATCACCGTGGGCGGCATGGAGGTTTCCCGAATCGACCCGGAAAAGCTCATGAGCCTGTATTCCATCGTGTTTCAGGATGTGACGCTGTTTGACAACACGATCCTGGAAAACATTCGTCTGGGGCGCAAGGGTGCCACCGACGAGGAGGTCCTTGCGGCGGCAAAGCTGGCAAACTGCGAGGAATTTGCCGAAAAGCTGCCGGACAAATGGAACACGAACATCGGCGAGAATGGCTGTGCTCTTTCCGGCGGCGAGCGTCAGCGCATTTCCATTGCCCGTGCTTTTCTGAAGGATGCGCCTATCATCCTGCTGGACGAGGCCACCGCCAGCTTGGATGTGGAAAACGAAACTGCCATTCAGGGGGCACTGTCCCGGCTCATTAAAAACAAAACCGTCCTCATCATCGCCCACCGGATGCGCACCGTAGCTGGTGCGGATCAGGTGGTGGTGCTGTCGGGTGGCATCGTGGCCGAGCAGGGCAGCCCGGCAGAGCTGTACGCCCGGAAGGGACTGTATGCCCACATGGTGGATCTGCAGTCGGCAAGCCAGAATTGGACGATCTGAGAATGATGGCGGCTTTTATTTGGGAAAAAGTCTTGATTTTCCTATCAAAACATGGTATATACATTATACGAAACATTGCTTTGAAAGAACGCTCCACCGTTCAATGATGTATAAATGGGAGGTGCTTGCCGTGACCGCCGTAATCTACGCCCGTTATTCCACTGACAGCCAGCGAGAAGAATCCATCGAAGGCCAGATCCGGGAATGCACGGCCTATGCGGAGAAGAACGGATTCACGGTGGTCAAGCATTATATCGACCGTGCCGTTTCTGCAAAAACGGACAACCGCCCGCAGTTCCAACAGATAATCAAGGACAGCGAGCGGGGAATCTTTGATGTCATCATTGTCTGGAAGCTCGACCGCTTTGCCCGGAACCGTTACGACAGCGCACGGTACAAGACTCAGCTGAAGCGAAACGGTGTGAAACTGGTATCGGCAACGGAAGTCATTTCGGCTGGCCCGGAGGGTATTATTCTGGAATCGGTGCTGGAAGGCTACGCCGAATACTACTCGGCTGACCTGTCTGAAAAGGTCGTGCGCGGCATGACCGAGAACGCTCTCAAGGGCATTTATAATGGTGGCACGATTCCGTTCGGCTACATGATCGATGAGACCCGGCATTACCAGCCTGACCCGCTGCTGGCCCCGTATGTGGAGCAGACGTTCCAGAAATATGCAGATGGCGCGACCATGACTGATCTGCGGGATTGGTTAAAGGCACACAACATTAAAAATTCGATGGGCGGGGAGATGACCTACAATACGATTCAGCGGATGCTGAGTAATCGCCGCTGCTGCTGCAATTGTGCTTTTTGTACTACGCACTGGCCTTTGCCGGCCTGAGCCTGGGCGTGATCCGCACCGGCATCATCGCGCTGGGCGTTTATACCGGTGCGTATATGGGCGAGGTCGTCCGTGCCGCCATTGAGGCGGTGCCCAAGGGTCAGTTCGAGGCCGCACAGGCACAGGGCTTCAACTATCTGCAGCGGATGGGCTTATATCATCCTGCCCCAGAGCATTCCGGTGATGCTGCCTCCCATGGTGAATCAGGTGGTCAACCTGTTCAAGAACACCTCCTGCCTGTACATCGTGGGCGGTGCCGACCTCATCAGCGTGACTTACAGCTTTGTCACCGGTGCTTCCACCGGCGGCGCGTATGCACCGGCCTATATCGTCTGCGGTCTGATCTTCTTTGTGGTGTGCTTCCCACTGTCCACGCTGGCCACCCGCTGGGAGGCCTCGCTCAAGGAGCGCAAGGGCAAGGCAGATCCGGCTCTGCGCGCGGTCAAGCGCACGGCTCTGAAGGAGGCGGCATGATATGAGCACTTTGGCTTCCAGCTTTTCGATCCTGACGCAGCCGGGTGTGTTCCTGTACCTGCTGCGCGGCGTGGCCTTTACCTGCATCCTCTCGGTGCTGGGTGTCATTCTGGGCCTGATCCTGGGCTCTCTGCTGGCGCTGGCCCGCACCTACTGTAAAAAGGGCCCGGCCCGCATTCTGGGGTGGTTCTCGGCGGCGTATATTGAGCTTTTCCGCAACACGCCCTATCTGCTCTGGATCTTCGTGTGCGTGGTCTTCTGTCCCTGCCCGGCATTCTTTGCCCGGAAAATGTTCGGCCTGACCAGCGTGGAAATGAAGCTGCTGTTCAAGGCCGCGCTGGCTCTGATCCTGTTCAACTCTTCGGTCATTGCGGAGATCGTCCGCGGCGGCCTGAACGGCGTGGCAAAGGGCCAGTTTGAAGCCGGGTATGCACAGGGCTTCAACACTGCGGAGGTGCTGCTGTACATCATCCTGCCGCAGGCCTACCGCAACATCGTGCCCACCCTGCTCAGCCAGGTCATCACCACCATCAAGGATTCCTCCTACCTTGCCAACGTGGCGACCATTGAGCTGATGGCACGGATCCGCCAGCTGCTGAGCGCCGCAGGCACCTACAACGGCCTTGGCACCGTGAATGTTTCGGATGTGATGGTGCTGTTCGGCGCGGCCTGCGTCATCTATTTTGTCATCAACTTCACCCTGAGCTGCATCGTCCGTTCGATGCAGGCCTGGCGGAAGAAGGCACTGGTCTTTGCCCCGGCAAAGGCCGCATAAAACTGAAGTTCTCCTTTATCTCCCCTTTCCTTCCTATTCCAAACCTTATGCACAGAAAGCCCGTGCCCGGCGGCTGAAACGGCTGCCGGGTGCGGGCTTTCTGCCCCGTTCCGGGGGCTTTTTTGTGTCCGGGAGGCAGCGTTTTCTGAAAACGCAGCCAAACTGCAAAAAAAGTTACAATTTTCTCATCAAAAAAGGCGGTTTCCCATTGACAGCCTTGTTATAATAGGAGTGTAAGATTTTTGAGCCAGCACTCTGCGGCTCTGATTGCTGAACGGCCCTTGCGGGCTTTTGGAAAAAGAAAGAGGCATACAGCATTATGACGAATATCGATATTTTCTCCGGCTTCCTTGGTGCCGGCAAGACGACCCTGATCAAGAAGCTCATCAAGGAATCCTTTGCGGGCCAGAAGGTGGTCCTGATCGAAAACGAGTTCGGTGAGATCGGCATCGACGGCGGCTTCCTGAAGGAGTCCGGCATCCAGATCAACGAGCTGAACGCAGGCTGCATCTGCTGCTCTCTGGTGGGCGATTTCCGTGCCGCTCTGCAGCAGGTGGTGGAGCAGTACCACCCCGACCGCATCGTCATTGAGCCCTCCGGTGTGGGCAAGCTGAGCGATGTCACCCGCGCTGTGGAGGGTGTGGCTGAGCATCTGGATGTGAAGCTGAACAGCTTTGTCACCGTGGCCGATGTCAACAAGGTCAAGATGTATATGAAGAACTTCGGTGAGTTCTATGATGATCAGATCAGCCACGCAAGCTGCATCATCCTGAGCCGCACCCAGACCGCCAGCGAGGAGAAGATCGCCGCTGCGGTCGCCATGCTGCGCGAGAAGAACCCCACCGCAACCATCGTGACCACCGCATGGGATTCCCTGACCGGTGAGCAGATCCTGAAGGCCATGTCCTCCAAGGACGATTTCAAGGCAGAGCTGATTGCCATGGCTGCCAAGGCCAATGAGAAGCACGCCGAGGAGGACGAGGAAGAAGAGCACGAGCATCATCACCATCATTACGATGAGAACGGTGTGTGCAGCTGCGGCCATCACCACCATGATCACGATGACGATGACGACGATGATGAGGACGAGCACGAGCATCACCACGACCACGAAGAGGATGACCACGAGGACCACTGCTGCCATCACGACCACGACCATGAGGATGACGATGATGAGCATGAGCATCATCACCACGATGAGGACGGCCACTGCTGCTGCGGCCATCACCACCATCACCACGATCACGATGCCGATGAGGTGTTCACCAGCTGGGGTGTCGAGACGGCCAAGAAGTTCAGCAAGGCAGACATCGAGCATGCACTGACCGAGCTGGACGGCGGCAAGTACGGCATGATCCTGCGCTCCAAGGGCATCGTGGACGGCGGTGCCGACGGCTGGCTGGAGTTCGATTACGTCCCCGGCGAGTGGGAAGTGCGTCAGCGCGGTGCCGACGTGGGCGGCAAGCTGGTCGTCATCGGTTCCAAGCTGGACGAAAAGGCCATTGCCGCACTGTTTGGCTGCTGAGCTGCAAGTTGTGTAAGGAGAAAAACCGATTATGGCAAACGAGATCCCGGTTTACCTGTTTGTGGGCTTCCTCGAAAGCGGCAAGACCAAGTTCATTCAGGAGACCTTTGAAGACCCCAATTTCGACTCCGGCGACAAGACCCTGCTGCTGGTCTGCGAGGAGGGCGAGGAAGAATATAACGAGAAGAAGTTCGCCTTCCCCGGTGTGACCCTGAAGGTCCTCGAGGATAAGGCGGAGCTGAACCCCCAGAATCTGGCCAGGCTCGAAAAAGAATCCGGCGCAGGCCGTGTGGTCATTGAGTACAACGGCATGTGGCTGCTGCAGGATCTGGCCAACAACCTGCCCGAGAACTGGATCGTCTACCAGTGCATCGCCACGGCCGACGGCACCACGGCTCTGACCTACGCCCGCGACAACTCCATGCGCTCTCTGCTGCTGGACAAGATCGCCCGCAGTGAGCTGATCGTGTTCAACCGCGCCGAGGCCGTGAACAACGATGCCGCCCGTCAGGAGCTGCACAAGCTGGTGCGTCAGGCCTCCCGCAAGTGCGATATCGCCTATGAGTTCGCCGATGGCAGCGTGGCATACGATGACATCCCTGACCCGCTGCCCTTTGATCTGAACGCCCCGATCGTTGAGATCGGTGAGGACGATTTCGGCATCTGGTATATGGACTGCCAGGACGAGCCCCAGAAGTATGTGGGCAAGACCGTCCGGTTCCTGGCGCAGGTCTGCCAGACCAACCGCGCGGGCAAAAACAGCTTTGTGCCCGGCCGTTTTGCAATGACCTGCTGCGTGCAGGATATCCAGTTCGTGGGCTTCCCCTGCAGCTATGATGGCTACAAGGCACTGGAGCAGCGCGCCTGGGTCACTGTGACCGCCAAGGTCAATTACAAGTTCCACAACATCTACCGCGGCAAGGGCCCGGTGCTGACCGCTATCTCGGTGGAGCCCGCCGAAAAGCCGCAGAACGATGTCGTAACATTCTCTTAATCCTAACTTATACAGGGAGGACTTCACCATGAAAACTCTGTTCCGTGTTCTGGGTGCCGCTGCCGCTGTGGCTGTTACCGGTGCCGCCATCGTCGTGCTGGACAAAGTTCTGAACGACAAGGACCCGCTCCACGTCGAAAACGTGGAGTTCCCCGAGGAAGCTGAAAAGGACCCCGCCGAGGCTGAAAAGACTGCCGAAGCCTACGCCGAGGGCGAGGCCAAGGAGACCGCTCCCGGTGACGCATGGCCCCCTGCCTTTGAAAAGGCTCCTGCCGAGCCCGAGACTGCGCCCGCAGCCCCGGTGGTGGAAGCTGCCCGGGCAGAGGAGCCTGCCGAGGAAAAGCCTGCGGCAGAGGAAACGACCGTGAATCCTGTGGAGGCAGGCCCTGCCGTTGCCCCCAAGGATGAGAACGGCAAGTTCGATACCACCAAGATCGCGGAAGCCAGCGATTTCACCGGCATCGAAGAGGAATCCGGCTGCAAGAGCTGAGCAAAGCAATAAAAGGACGCTGTGCCGCAGGGCACAGCGTCCTTTTTCTGTCTGGGTCATTTCCGCAGGGCTTTGGCGGCTTCGGTGCCTGCCACGGCACCCTCGTACACGGCCTTGGCGACCTGCAGCAGCCCGCCGGTGCAGTCTCCGGCGGCATACAGGCCGGGCAGGGAGGTCTGCATGTGGTCATCCACCACGATCCGGCTGCCGTTCACCTCGGCCCCCAGCTTGCGGGCCAGGGCAGTGCTGCCTGCCACGCCCAGCGCCACGAACACGCCGGAGACTTCCAGTGTCCCGCCGTCTTTCAGCTGCACGCCGTTGACCCGCTCTTCACCGAGGATGGCTTCCACGGCTTCCGTCCGCACGGCCACCTCCGGCGGGAACTGTGCCGTCAGCGGGGCCCCGCCCGTGAGCAGGGTGACGCTGTGGGCCACGGGCAGCAGGGCCTGTACCT
>ERZ1026993.604-NODE-604-length-11278-cov-7.344293_pt1 | contig 11278 bp, 12 predicted proteins | sample MGYA00519454_ERZ1026993 | MGnify/ENA primary metagenome ERZ1026993 (study PRJEB26926, sample SAMN06164552) | human gut metagenome | biome: ENVO:00009003; feature: ENVO:2100002; material: ENVO:00002003 | host: Homo sapiens | place: USA | collected 2012 ...
TCAGTGTCTCGTGGGCTCGGAGATGTGTATAAGAGACAGATTATACTCATATTAAGAAGAATTCTCTAAAGAAAAAAACAGTGGAATCCACTGTTTAAATCAAACTGCTGATAAATACGAATATGACCGCAATAGGCAATATAATTGTAAGATAACCCTGCATCCAGTTCTGAATCTTAGGACCATCACCCATATTGGCTTCTGTTTGATAATTCTTGAATCCCCATCCTAAGCGAGATGTACAGAATAATAAATAAACAAGAGACCCAAGTGGTAAGAGAAGATTACTTACGATAAAGTCTTCTAAATCTAATATTGTTGAACCACTGCCAAGAGGCTGCAAGAAGTCAAGGACATTAAATCCTAAAGCACAAGGTAATGAGAATACAGCAATAAGAATCAAATTAATGATTACTGATTTCTTTCTTGTGATGTTCCATAGTTCCATTGTGCAGGCAATAATATTTTCAAATACTGCAATGACTGTAGATAATGATGCAAAAGCCATAAATAGGAAGAATAGAGCACCCCAGATTCTACCTCCTGTCATTGATAAAAAGACATTAGGCAAAGTAATAAAAATCAGACTAGGACCGCTGTCAGGATTTACTCCAAATGAGAAACATGCTGGAAAGATGATAAGACCTGCCACAATAGCGACAAATGTATCTAACACTGCAACATTCACTGCTTCCCCTAAAAGAGTTTTATCTTTCTTTAAATAGCTACCGAATATCGCCATTGAACCAATACCAATACTTAAAGTAAAGAAAGACTGGTTCATTGCCGCTACGATTACATTTAATAAACCAATATGTTTGATCTTATTAAAGTCTGGATATAAATAGAATTTAACACCTGCCATCGCATTATCAAGTGTCAAACCATGTACTGCAAGAACTACAATGAGTCCAAGTAAGCCAATCATCATAACTTTTGTAATTCTTTCTACACCATTCTGTAAACCCATAGAACATACTAACATACCAATAACAACAACTACTATCATCCAGAATACATTCTGAGATGGACTAGATAATACATTTTGGAAAACTGATGCAACCTGAGATGTTTTGACTCCTGTAAATCCACCTGTTAAGAACTTATAGAAATAGTTCAACATCCATCCTGACACTGTAGTATAGTAGATCATTAAACAGAAGTTACCTAATAACCCAACATAACCATGTAAATGCCATTTCTGTCCTGGTTTTTCTAAAGACTGATAAGCTTTAACTGGACTTTTTGCACTTGCACGTCCCACAGAGAATTCCATACTTAGAATTGGAACACCAATAAGAAGCAAGAAAATCAAATAGAAGAAGACAAAGATTCCTCCACCATTTTGTCCTACAACATAAGGGAATCTCCATACATTTCCAATACCAATAGCACATCCTGCAGAAAGAAGCAGGAAGCCTATTCTCGATTTAAATTGTTCACGTTCTTTCATAATTTCACCCTTCTTTTAAACATACCGCCTTATAATAACATATACATGAAAATATGGAAATGTTTCACTCCTATATTTTACCCAATAATATGCCTTTTTATTTTGTGATATACAATTTGTGCAATTATTCCTACCACCGTACCTGATACAATACCAAGTAATATCAGATATGGAAGATAATAGATAAAGGCAGAGGTAGAAAAGAAGACAAAGGCAACAAGTAACTGCCCTATATTATGAGATACACCTCCTACTATAGAAACAACGATATTTGAGAAGAGATGTGTCTTTACCATCAATGCCATAATACTAATAGAAAGAAATCCTCCAGCTAAGCTATAAATCATCATATAAGGATTTGTGAATGTGATTTCTATAATAAAGATACGAAGAAGTGAAACACCGACTGCATATTTAAATCCAAAGCATAAAAGAATAGTCAAAGACACAATATTGGCTAAACCAAGTTTTACGCCAGGGATTCCTAAATAAATAGGAAACAACATTTCTATATAATTCAATATGATGGATATAGTACAGAATATTGCAAGAAAGCATAATTGTCTGACTTTAGTATGCTTGATCATCTTGTTGTTTTTCATCTCCTGACACCACCTCTACAATGAGTTTATGAGGAAGACAGATGATACTCTGCCCTTTTTTATTAATTGCCCCCTGCTTGATACATAAATGATCTGGACAGGTAGCTGAAATCATTCTTATTTTATGATTTTCTATTTTTAATGTATTCTCTTTATTAATATGTATTGTTTGATTTTTATTTAGATCATAATAGCCATAAACTTCTTTGTTTAAAGTAATTTTAATCATATTACTTTTTGACTGAGGACGAAGAAGAAAACCAGCAGCAACTATAATCAATAAAACAGTCAACACATAAATATCATATTTTCTGTTTTTCATTATTTTCTCCTTGTATAATAGAATAAGGAGGTGCTTTATGAAAAGAATACTTTCACTTATCCTATGTTTTTCTTTACTTAGTGGCTGTAAGCCTAATAATGAACCCATTACTCAGAAAGAGTTCTGTTTAGATACAGTTGTCTCTATTACTTTATATGATTCATCTTCAAAAAAGATTCTAAATAACTGCTTTGATTTATGTAAGAAATATGAGCTGATCTTCTCTACCACAAATACTTCTAGTGAACTCTATCAAATTAATCATAATAAGAATAAGACCCAATACCAAACTATTTCTAACGAACTCGCCTCTGTCATTAAACAGGGACTTTATTATAGTGAGTTATCACATGGTGCTTTTGATATTACGATTGGCGCTGTGAGTTCTTTATGGGATTTCAAGAGTGATAAAGTAACTTTACCCAATGAAACTCTCATAAAAGAAAATCTTAAAACAGTTAACTATCAAAATATTATCTGTGATCACAAAAAAATACTCTATAAAAATCCTAATACAATAATAGATTTAGGTGCAATAGCGAAAGGATATATTGCAGATAAACTTAAAGAGTATTTAATCCAACATAAAGTCAATAATGCCTTGATTAATCTTGGCGGTAATATCCTATGTATCGGAGATAAGATGACAGAAGGATATCGTATTGGAATCACCAATCCTCAAAAAACAGATGAATCTATTATAAGTACTAAAATAGAAGATAAATCAGTTGTAACAAGTGGCATTTATCAACGACAGATGAAAGTGAACCATCATGTTTATCATCATATTTTAAACCCTCGTACGGGTTATAGTTATGATAACGGGCTTGCTTCTGTCACTATTGTATCCCCTTCTTCAATGCAGGGTGATGCATTAAGTACTGTATGTTTCTCTTTAGGACTCGAAAAAGGTAAAGCACTCATTGAGTCACTAGACGATGTAGAAGCATGCTTTATTGATACAAATAATCAAATCACTTATACAACACACTTCAAGCACTCTTAAAAAATCCCAATAAAGGGATTTTTTTATTGAATGACTTTTCTAGGACATTTTTCTACACATGCCCCACAATTTGTACATTTAGAATAATCTATATGGGCTAAGAAATCATCGACAGTAATCGCTCCATTTGGACATACCTTTGTACACAAACGACAGCCAATACAACCTGATTGACAGCTTTTAGTGACAACTGGTCCCTTATCATGAGAATTACATTGAACACGATGTATCGCTTCATAAGGTACCATTTCAATCAGATGATTAGGACATGCTTCCATACATTTCTGACATCCTTTACATTTTTCCTTATCTACAACAGCTACGCCATCTACAATATGGATTGCATTAAAATCACAAGCCTGTACACAGCTTCCTAAACCAATACAGGCTGAAGTACACATCTTACCACCTTTACCTGGTACTAATGCAGCACTTAAACAATCTTTAATACCTGTATAATCAGACACAGGTGTCACTTTATCACATGTTCCCTTACATTTCACAAAGGCTGTATAACGTGTACTTACCTGTGCTTGCTGTCCTAAAATAGAAGCAATCTTTGCGCCTAGTTCATTACCTCCTACAGGACATTGATTACTAGGTGCTTCTCCTTTTGCAATCGCATGGGCTAAACCATCACAGCCTGGATAACCACAGGCACCACAGTTATTGCCGGGAAGAACAGATCTGATTTTCTGTTCTTTTTCATCTACAACAACCTTAAACTTCTCACTCGCAATACCAAGAACTATTCCAATAAATAGCCCTATCAAACCAACAAGGAGAGTTGCAATCATAATTGACTTCATATTCATTCTCCCCCTTTAAATCAAACCTGAAAAGCCAATAAAGGCAATGGCCATCAAACCTGCAGTAATCAATACAATAGGAGACCCTTTGAAGCTATGAGGAATATCATTATCTTCTATTCTTTCTCTAATTCCTGCAAGAATAATAATAGATATAGTGAATCCTACAGATGTTCCAAAACCAGCGACAACACTTGTAATGAAATTATAATGATTCTGCACATTCGTCAAAGCCACGCCAAGTACGGCACAGTTTGTTGTAATCAGTGGTAAATAAACACCTAGAGACTGATACAGCCCTTGTGAATATTTCTTTAAGAATAATTCTACTAATTGGACAAGTGCTGCAATAACAAGAATAAACGCAATTGTTTCTAGATATTCTACATGGAATTTCACTAATACTCGATAAAGAAGTGAAGTGACAGCTGAGGCAATCGTAATAACGAATATAACGGCGCCTCCCATACCTGTTGCTGTTTCTATTTTCTTAGAAACACCTAAGAATGGACATAAGCCTAAGAATTGAGATAAAACAACGTTATTGACTAAAGAGACACTAATTAAAGTTAAAAGTAATGTTTTCATTATTTCTGCGCCTCCTTTTTATATTCTTCAAAGCAAGTAATACCATGACAATGTGTGCAATCTCCGCCACATTCAAGTGTAGAAGAATGTTCAATATTTGTTGCACTTGGTAGTTTTAATTTATTTTGTATTGCGGTTAACATGGCTAAGACAAAGAATGCCCCTGGAGCCATGATAAAAATAGAAATAGGTTCATAGGCTTTTGGCATGATTGTATAACCAAAAGCAGTACCAGCACCTAAAAATTCTCTCACGAGTCCAATGCAGGTAAGGGCTAAAGTAAATCCTAAACCCATACCTACACCATCCAATATAGAAAGAATAGGATTATTCTTCGATGCAAAGGCTTCTGCACGGCCCAGAATAATACAGTTAACCACAATAAGAGGAATATAAATACCTAATGTATCATATAAAGATGGAAGATTTGCCTGTAATAGGAGCTGTACAACAGTCACAAGAGTGGCCACGATGACTATATAAGCTGGAATTCTAACACGTTCAGGAATAATCTTACGTAATGCGGAAATCACAAAGTTACTCATAATAAGTACAGCCATTGTCGTAAGTCCCATACCCATCCCACTCATAGCTGAAGTTGTGACAGCAAGAGTTGGACACATACCTAACATTAAGACAAATGTAGGATTTTCTTTAATAATGCCATTATAAACAGGTTTGATATATTTATTCACGTTGTCCATCTCCTTTCAACAGATCATAGAAATCAAGGGCACCATTGACACCATTTGTGACTGCTTTAGAAGTAATAGTGGCACTAGAAAGAGAATCAATTTCATTATCTTTCTCTTTACCTGTTTTAGTTATGACAAATGAATCCACCTTCTTATTCAAATATTGTAATCTAAAAGATTCATTCTTCGCGTTCATACCAAGCCCTACTGTTTCATTAATAGATAAGATTTCTACGCCTTTAATCTGTTTGTTTAAATCAATTCCAATAATAAGTTCTATTTCACCACCAAAGCCATCTTTATCAGTCACCTGAATGACATAGCCTTGTAATTTATTATCTTTATAAGCCCCTAAAGCATTGGTGATTTCAATACCATTCTTTCCATAATCTTTTGTAAGAAGCTTTGGGCTTTGTTGAATGAGTTTACTGTAATCAGCCTTGAAATCATCTGCTTCACTCATAACCTGCTTATAGGCAAGAATCTTTGTTTCTTCTTGTTTTGCGGCTATTTTATCTTTTGTAGAATTATAAACAAAACCAAGGAGACATCCAGATACAATAGTAATGATAAATAAGATGCATGTATCCTTGATGATTCTCTTTATATTCATGATACCACCGCCTTCTTTGTTTTATAGAGAAGTGTATATTTCTCAATAAGAGGTACAACGAGATTACCTAGAATAATCGCATAAGAAACACCTTCTGTGGTTGTCCCAAAGAATCTAAATAAACCAGTGAGTATTCCTATTAAAACACCAAAGACAATCTGGCCTTCAAAATTAATAGGTGTTGTTACATAATCAGTGGCCATAAAGAAGCAGCCAAGCATTAAGCCTCCACCACATAACTGACATGCGAGATAATAGAAATCAAAACGGAATGGTGAAAAAATAAGAGTAAAGAGTGAGAAAGAAAAAAGATAAGCCACTGGTATAGTTGGTTTAATGACTCTCTTTACTAACATATAAGCGCCACCTAGTAAAATCATCAGAGTGGATGTTTCACCAATAGTCCCTGCTGTTGTACCGATAAATAGACGGAACAAGTCGTAATGAGATCTCGTTTCAAGAATTGCGAGTGGCGTTGCAGTAGTGACACCATCAAAGATGAAATTTGTCATTTGTCCAGTAAATGAAATAAGCAAGAAACAGCGTGCTGCCAAGGCAGGATTCATAAAATTCTGTCCTAGTCCACCATATAACTGTTTTACGATAATAATCGCAAATAGAGCGCCTATGACTGGTATCCATAAAGGAACAGTGGATGGAAGATTTAATGCAAGAATGAGTCCTGTTACAATCGCAGAACAATCCTTGATTGTAATAGCCTTCTTCATAAAGTATTCAAATAGATATTCAGATAATACACAAGTAAGCACTGATAAAACGACAATAAGTGCTGCATTTAACTTAAATTGATAAATACCATAAAGTGTTGCAGGCATCAATGCGATAATGACATCAATCATAATACGTGTTGTATCTGTTTGATCACGTACATGAGGTGATGATGATGTATGTAATAGTTTATTCATAACATTCCCCTACTTTCTTTTAAGAGATGCAACAGTTGACTTACATTTTCTAATAGCCTGTGTCATATTTCTTTTTGCAGGACATACATAACTGCAGCATCCACATTCTATACATTCCATACCATTCAGCTGTATGAATGTATTGATATCATTCTTCAAAGAAGCCTGATAAAGTTTTTGAGGAATGAGATGACTTGGACAGGCATCTATACAGCGCCCACATCTAATACAAGCTGTAGGCATATTTAATGCCACTTCATCATGAGTAAAAGCAAGAATAGAACTGCTTGTCTTTACTGCAGGAATATGAAGAGAAATAAGTGAAATACCCATCATTGGGCCACCACTGATGATTTTCTTTACATTCTCTTTCAAACCACCACGTGATTCAACAATAAACTGGAAATCAGTTCCTACAAGAACCTCTACATTACAAGGAGTATTCAAGCCGTCTCCTGTGAGTGTCATGACTGTAGAAATTAAAGGACGATCATATTTAATCGCATCTCTAATTGCAAGAACTGTGGCCACATTATCTACAATACAACCAACATCAAGAGGAAGCATCTTTGAATTGAGTCTTCTTCCAGTCAATACTTCTATCAACATTCTTTCTCCACCCTGTGGATATTTGGTCTTCAATACTTTAACGCTTATTCTTTCTTCATGTGTGCATAATTTTTCTAATGTATGAATCGCTTCTTTCTTATTATCTTCAATTCCAATATAGCCTACAGCATGAGGATATAGAGTTAACATGATTTTTAATCCTTCAATGAGTTCTTTAGATCTTTCAAGCATCAAACGATAGTCAGATGTAAGATAAGGCTCACACTCAGCTCCATTCACAATAACATATTCTATTTTTTCTGGTTCTTTTACATTGAGCTTCACATGTGTGGGGAACCCTGCCCCACCTAGGCCACTACACCTGCATTTTTTACTTTTTCTATCTTTTCTTCAAAAGTAAGTGTATTGATATTATTTTCATGTGCCTCATAATCAGAAGTATAATTTCCATCATTTTCTATAACGACTGCATCCTGGTAATGACCTGATGCATCCTGTCTTTTTTCAATACGTTTCACTATTCCTGACACAGAAGAAATAATATTGGCGGAAACATAACCGCCAGCCTGAGCAATCAATGTACCTACATGTACTTCATCTTTTACTTTAACTACAGGAATACTTGGTGCACCAATATGCTGTTTCATTAAAAAAACAACCTCCTGGCTGGCTTCTAATTTTTCTATTTGTTTGTCTTTCGTATATTCTTTTCCATCATTTGGATGGACGCCACCTCTAAAAGTAATCATATCTCAAATCTCCTTTAATACTATTTTAGGACGATATGAGAAAAAATGAAAGCCTTTACATTAAGTTAATTTATTCACTAAACGTTTATAAATTCACATAGAAAAAGACCATGCATTAAGCATGGTCTAAGCAAGTATTAGTCTAAATCAGCACCGTTAGATTCGAATACTTTCTTGATATAATTATAAGATTTCTTTGGAATACGTTTCATATCTCTTAAATCTTTATTTGTTCTATTAACATAAACAAATCCATAACGCTTATCCATATTACACATACTAGCTAGGATGTCGATTGGTCCCCAAGTAATATAACCTAAACAATCTACACCATCTTCAAACATTGCATTTTCCATTTCACGGATATGGTCTCTATGATAGTTGATACGATAATCATCTTCGATTGTACGACCTTCAGCGAGCATTTTGTCTACTTCTTCCTGAGTCATATCTTCACGCCATCCAATACCATTTTCAAGTACGAATACTGGTAAACCTGTTCTATGATGTAAATCATTTAAAGTCCATCTGAATCCAACTGGATCGATTTCCCAATGCCATTCATTGGCTTCACAATGAGGATTCTGGATCTGCTGTTCATTCACACAGTCACAAGCTGGTCTTTCATAATCAAAGACACCAGTCTTAACTGTATTAGAACGATAATAAGAGAATGCGATATAGTCTACAGTATATTTTAATAGTTCTTCATCGCCTTCTTCAAATGTAGGCATCCATCCACGATTTTCTAAGTAAGCATTCCAGTAATCAGGATATTTACCCTGAGCAAAGGTATCAACAAGATAACCATTTAATAAGTTATAAGCCTGAGTTGCAAATAAATTATTTTCTGGGCTGTTGTCATATGCGTAAATATTAGTGATTGCACCCATACCACAGAACTTAGCATCTGGCTGCATTTCTCTTAAAGCACGTACTGCTTTACAATGAGCCATCATAACATTGTGGTTTACCTGATATAAATGTTTAGGAAGACTTACACCTTCAGGAATTTCTTCAGCATTAGAAACTCTTAACATCATTGAATGAAGGTTCTGTTCATTGAATGACATCCAATGTTTCACTCTATCACCGAATCTTTCAATACAAACTTTTGCATATCTTTCAAAACAGTCTACAACATATCTTGAAGCAAAACCATTGTAGTTCTTTACAAGATGATAAGGCATATCGAAATGTACCAAAGTGATCATTGGTTCAATACCTGCAGCAAGTAGCTTATCAATTAAATCACTGTAGAACTTTACACCTTCTTCGTTTACTGGTTCATCTAATGTACCATTAGGAATGATACGGCTCCAACAGATTGAGAAACGATAGAAGTTGAATCCCATACCTTTCATTAACGCGATGTCTTCATCATAACGAGTGTATTCATCAATTGCATCGTTCCAGTCAGAAAATTCAGGATTCATAGGTCTTACGTCATAGATACAAACACCCTTTCCCCCTTCATTTCTGTGTCCTTCAGTCTGGAATGATGATACTGAACCACCCCAGTAAAAATCTTTTGGCATTTTTCTTTCCATTTTATGTGTCTCCTTTATCTTATGAACACATTCTATCAATCACGCCCCACAAATGTAAACTGTTTCAAGGCTGATTATTATAACGTTTCATAAAATATACAAAAAATGATTAATTAATGAAAACCCGTTTCATTAATTTAAAAGGATGTACATAAGATAGTCTTTAATATCCTGTCTTTTAGCTTCTATCTGTAAATAGATATAATCATCGCGATAGTCAACCTGTTCCACATAGGTATGCTCATAGAGATATTTGAAATCTTCTCCCTTATCATAAGGAATGCCTAATTGGAAAGTTTCATAATCCTTAAAGAGGATATGACTTATTTCATCTTCTAACAAATCTAAACCAATCTTTTCCTTCGCAGATATAAAAACATAGGGAGCTACAGGATGTACATAACCATACTTATTTAAATCAACCTTGTTGTACACATAGATCATAGGTGTATTTTCAACACCTAATTCTTCTAATACCTTATTGGTTGTATCAACCTGTAATTGATAATCTTCAAAACTTGAATCAACAACATGGAGTAATAGATCTGCTTCTTTCACTTCTTCTAAAGTGGAACGGAATGCCTGAATCAGATTGTGTGGTAAACGTTCAATAAAACCAACTGTATCAGTAAGCAAGCATGTATGATTCTTAATCTTTATATTTCTAGTAGAAGTCTGTAATGTTGCAAATAACATATCCTTCTCAAATACTTTTTTCTCTTTGTTCTGACATAAAGTATTAAGCAAAGTAGACTTTCCACTATTTGTATAACCGACCAAGGCAATCACAGGGACATTATTACGTTTACGTCTTTCTCTTTGTGTTTGTCTTTGTTTTACAATCTGTGCCAGTTCTTTTCTAGAACGGGACAACTTTCTAGAGATGATACGACGATCTAACTCAATCTGTTTTTCACCAGATCCTCTAAACCCAGAACCACCTTGCTGATGTGACATATGTTCCTGCATTCCTGCAAGTCTTGGTAATAAATATTGGTCTCTAGCTATTTCTACCTGTAATTTTGCTTCTTTTGTCTGTGCACGCTGTTCAAATATACGAAGCATTAAATCTGTACGATCTGTTACTTCTGTTTGTAATTGATCAGTAAGGTTCTTTACCTGTAATGGAGATAGTTCATCATCAAAGATAACCATTTCTCCATCTAATCTTAATCTGATTTCTTCTATTTTACCTTTACCAATATAAGTGGCAGGATTAATTTTTTCTAATTTCTGAATAACAACATCTTCTACTTCAATATCACATGCAATACATAATGATTTAAGTTCATCTATGTAGAAGGGGTTATCCGATGTCATAACTAATATCGCTTTATTCATATAATAAAAGAAGAATTCCTTTCCTGTCTCTTATACACATCTGCGAGCCCACGA